>Ga0209067_10000108_pt1 | contig 55501 bp, 41 predicted proteins | sample ColStrG_CSR_2013_FD_187199 | JGI IMG/M metagenome (GOLD analysis project Ga0209067, IMG submission 187199) | Freshwater sediment microbial communities in response to fracking from Pennsylvania, USA - Cold Stream Run_MetaG_CSR_2013 (SPAdes)... | ecosystem: Environmental > Aquatic > Freshwater >...
GCGCTCCGGCGTCCTGATGTAACCCCCGCGACGACGGAGTCGAATCGCGCGAGCGGGAGCAACGGCCGCGGCGAGGCAGGCTCTCCTGCTATTGCGAACGTCCGCTGTGACCTGTAAAAATCGGTTCCCATGAAGCACAGATTCGCAATCGCTACAGTTCTGGGCATTATCATGAGCGCGTCCGGCTTTGCGGCCGAGCAGAAAACCATAACTGGCTGGGTCCTTGACTCCGCGTGTGCTTTCACTAAAGGGCTGACGAAACCCATCAGCGTTGATTGAACGGTGTCCTGCGCCAAGAAGTAATTGCCGCTCATTATCTTGGAAGACGACGGCTCCATTTACTGGCCGATTGCTGAAACTATGCCGGCCGAAGGCCAGAATACCCGGCTCAGGCCTTTTGCTGGCAAACGCATTACGGTGACAAGCAAAACCTACACGCGCGGCGGATCCAACGCGATAGTCATCGACAAGGTCGCCGAAGCAGGTGGCCGTTAAGTCCTCAGGGTGGGCTCCGCCTGTCTTGCTAATCGAGCTCCCGGCGCTATGTACTGCAGGAGCCGTTTAGCTGCCGCGAGCCGCGCCTCGTGGCCGCGAGATCACCGACGGCGGATTTCGCTGGCGCGCAGAACGACCTGTCGGAGACGGACACCCGCGTCGCGCTGCGCGTCGTGATCCGGAACGAGATCCGCGCCGACGGGTTCGCGCGCCGAACGCGGAATCCGGACTCGCCCCGGCGCGGCGCCTCGATCCCGCCGGCACGCGCGCCCGCGCGAGCAACGGCTCGCTCGTGCGAGGGGCGCGACAGCCGCGGCGAGACCGGTGAAGCTGCGCGCGCGGCGCGAGGCACCGGCGCCTCAGAATCGCACGACCACGGCGAGCGCACGTACCCCGACATCCAGAACTCAACGGCAAGCTGTTTGATGTTGGGTGGGCATGCTTCCACAACTAACGTATCGATCCGGGTTGCGTTGAGCTTTAGGGCGAGCACGAAGTCTGGGCGTTCAATCTTGCGGTTTGTCAACGCAACGATGATCTGGCGGGCATCCGTAAACGCGAGCCGAAGAATTTGAGCTGGCCTACGACGACCCGCGAAGGGCATCAAGCGTTGCTTCCGTCGGCACTCGCGCGCACCGAGAGACCGCCGGCGAGCCGCGCATCGCGGTCCGGCCCGAGGTTGACGACGGCGCCGCGCTGGCGCCGCCACGGCCGCGCGCAGGAGAGTTTTCGGGAGGGCCGCGAAGGGGAAAAGGGGTCGCCAAAGGCCCGGGGCTGCAGAAAGGGTTTAACAATACGGTTTGCTTTGCCGTATTATCGAGACATTAACCCGTTCGACCTGCTAGGAGGAAACGATGAGATACGGCGACTCTATTGCTGTGGGCCTGGTCTTTCGTCTTGTATTTCCCCACGCGGGGCAGGATCCTGCTGCGCTGGATGCGCTCTTTCGGCAAGCCGCGGAACGCGAGAGCGGACAGGGTGGGCCGAAAGATCCGGCAGGGGCAGCCCGCCTTTACGAGCAGGCCGCTCGCCAGGGACATCTTCCGTCGATGGTGCGGCTCGGGTATCTGCGTCAATCCGGCGAGGGCGTGTCTCAAGATCAGCCGGAAGCCTTCTCCCTGTTCGGCTAGGCGGCGAAGGCGGGGAACGCGGACGCCAAATTCTTCCTGGCCATGAGCTACGCGGAAGGAGTCGGAACCAGGAAGGATCCGGTGACCGCTCGCAATCTGCTTCTGCAGCCCCGCGACGGATGGACACCAATCCTCACAGTATGCTTTGGGCATCATGCTCGAGCTCGGGGAGGGCGGCCCGAAGAAGGAGGCTGCCGCGCGGCACTGGCTGGATAAAGCAGCCGCAGGTCCGGATCGCGGGCTTGCGTCGAGAGCAGCCGGTCTGCGGGATAAGATCGTCAAGAATATCTTCGCTCCGGACAACGGCTGCGCAGCGTTTTTGGGTCTTGCGGCTTTCATCCTGGTGGCGGGAGCGCTAGTCGGCGGCGACGGTGGCGGTTCGAGCGGCGGTATACCCACAAGCGGTGGATCGGGCGGACTTGGCACAAGCAGCGGCACGAAGTCGTCGACCCGGCCAGTTCACTGCTACCCTGTTCCGGTTATGGGTACTCCCATGACACCGAATGGAAAGAACCTTACCTCGCCCCCGCCAGGCAGTATCATGCATTGCGACTAACGGGAGCATGAATATGGCTGGACTTTCCTACATCCTCCCTGACTCCTTTTGCTCTGCATGTTCGCCGGCGAGGCAGTAGCGGCGACCATCGCAGAGAATTACTCCGGCCCTCACCCAACTCCGCTACGACCTTCCCAAATTGAAAGCTCACGGCTTGCTCGACTGCATCGCACGAAGCTACTCCTACCGCCTCTCCGACAAGGGACCAAAGCCGCCCTCATGTTCATCCTGTTCCATACGGCATCCATCCTCGCTAGGGCTCCGTTCCGATTCATCTGCTCCTCCAGTTGGCCCGCGAGGACACCATGATGCTTCGCGCGCTCCTCAGCAACCATCGCCTCAACAGTCCTTCGGAAGAGGCCTTGATCGCCGGTCGCGCCCGCCTTCACCAGCGATATGAGGAGGTCTGCTCGCGCCATGGCAATTTGGTGGAACCTCCGAGCACGAACAGCGTGCTGCGGACTTGGTTAACAAACTAGGCTACCATCTCTGGCCGCCGACAGGACAGCATTAAGCTGGAGTCTTCAGACTTGAGTGAACGCCGCTCTTAGTGAGCCGAACCGCCAGCGCGCAGGTGCGACTGCTCTCCGGGCGTCACAGTTCACTGAACGGCAACGCGACGAAATGCAGCCGGATCATTGCACGGCCCGCGTAGTCCTCCGCCGGATCGAGGCCTGTCGGTCCGATCGGCAGCCCCGAAGTGCGGGATAATGAACGTTCTTCCATGCTGCTGCCAAGTGCTGCGAGGGTTTCGTTTCGTACCTCCAAGAGTGGGCGAGCCCTGCCGGGCGAGCCCGATCAGTGAAACGAAGCGACAGGGAGACGCATCCTCGCGGTGCGAGCAGTGCTCAACCCGGAGATCATCCACGGTCGTGTCCGTCGTCTACCAGCCCGACAGCCACCCTCTGGTGCCTCAGTGCCTCGCGCGAAGTGCGGAACGGCGGAGAAAAGGCGCATGATAGTAGAGTCGCTTATGGAATTATCCCCGTCACGACTGACGCAGCTGGAGAAACGGCTCGGTGCAAGTTGGCACCACATTAACGACGCGCGGTCTCGCGCGCAGGCAAAGAGGGAGGAATTGCAGTCCTCACTTCGGAGGATCGATTCTGAGGACACCAGCATCGTTGTTTTTGGCTCGCTGGCGCGGGACGAATACACAGAGGGTAGTGACATCGATTGGACGCTTCTGGTCGACGGCTTTGCCGATCCGAAGCACCTCGAACAGGCACGCAAGATTGACGAAATCGTAAGCAGCGCGTCTGCCAAACCTCCCGGGCGAGAAGGGACCTTTGGCACGCTGGCCTTCAGCCACGAACTGGTTCACCGAATCGGTGGCGAGGATGACACCAATCGCAACACAACGCGACGCATTCTGCTGCTGCTGGAGTCAAACTTGGTGGGACGGTCGGAAGCCTATGACCGGGTCGTGACGAATGTCCTGCGTCGTTACATTTTCGAGGATCGCGGATTCGTCCAGCAGTCCGGACCGTACCACGTACCTCGATTCCTCTTGAATGACTTTGCACGATACTGGTGGACTATGGCAGTCGACTTCGCCTACAAGCAGAGAACCCGGTTCGGCGAGGGCGCTGCCATTCGGAATATCAAGCTTCGCATGTCACGCAAATTGATTTATGTGTCGGGCCTGCTCACGTGCTTCGGTTGTGAACTCGGATTCGGTGATGTAAAGCCGGGGCCTGGCTGCCCTGGCCCGGGCGGTGCGCCGGAGTGCGTCGACTGCCTCCGGCGGAGGCTACGCCAAACGCCGCTCGAGATTCTTGCTGGTGCCCTGTTTCACTTCGACCATCTGAATGAGACGGGACGCAAGCTCTTCGATGCCTATGATGGATTCCTTGGCATTCTGGCCGATACCGAGTCGCGCAAGCGTCTCGAAAACCTTGATGCGGACGAATATGAATCCGATGCCGTGTTTCAGAACGCTCGTGAGTTCAGCCACCAATTCCGCGATGGCTTGCTGGAGTTGTTTTTTGATCAGAAATCGGGATTCTTCGAACTCACCAAGAATTACGGAGTTTTCTAATGCGACGAATTGGATTTTCTTCCGGAGCATTGGCCTATGCTGACTTTCGAAGGGGTGTCGCGATGCTTCAGCACAAAGCCGTCCACGCGCTCGAGCTGTCCGCCCTCCGACAGGGCGAGTTACGACCTCTGCTGGAGGCGCTGGATGAATTGGACCTATCGCAATTTGATTACATCGCCCTTCACGCGCCAAGTCAATTCCAGGAGGATGACGAAAAGGAGATTGTTAGTCTACTATCCGGAGTCTGCGACCGTGGGTGGCCGGTCATTCTGCATCCAGACGCAATTCACCATTATTCGCGGTGGCGCTCGCTAGGAAGGATGCTGTGCGTTGAGAATATGGACAAACGCAAGCCTATCGGCAGGACCGCTGCTGAACTCCAACGCATTTTCGATCAACTCCCCGAGGCGACCTTTTGCTTCGATATCGGTCATGCCCGGCAGGTTGACAGCACAATGACGGAAGCGTATTTCATTCTCAAGTCCTTCGGAGATCGACTGCGGCAGGTACATGTCAGCGAAGTTAATACCCGAAGCAAACATGACCCCCTATCATATGCTTCGATTCTCGCTTTTCAAGAAGTCGCAGGAATGATTCCGGAAGATGTTCCCGTGATCCTGGAAACGCCTGTTCCCGAGGATCAGATCGAATTCGAAATGGAACAGGCCCTCGAAGCGCTCCCGGTCGCCCAACATGAGTTAGTCGGCCGCTAATTGGCTGGAGCCGACTCGGTGTGATCACAATCCGGTCCCGATAGGCATATCGGCAACGCGGCATCATCGGACGCAGCTACGGCCTGACCGCCCGTTTCGCCCGGCGTTCTCGGCGGCAATCCAGAAGAAGGCTCCCGTCGAATCCCGTTCGCAGTACCGCCAGAAGTATGGGGTGACTGCGGTTCACCGCCGCCGGGCTCGTCACCAGCGGACTGCACGCCGGACCAACCTCATGCGTGCCTGCATCCTCGGGATCCGACAGAGCAGCGCGGTGGCGAGCGTGAGATCACGTGTCTTCGTACGCAGCATGCCGCGGCGTTCCTGCGATTGCGTCGACATCCCCGGGATAGCGGCGGCGTCCTCGGCAATTCCGCCCTCGTAATATTCAGGTTCAGGTATTCCTTTCGTCCAAGGTCGGCCCCTTCTCTCGGGCACGGCTTCGCTTGACGGCCTGACGGCCTAGCCGCGCCCTGCGGAACTGCGGTCTTCTGCTTCCGGCATTCGCCGGCCCTTCGGGTTTCGGCTCCCCCGCCATCCTGCCGGACCGGCTACGCCTTGGCGGTCCCCCCGAAAATGCAGACCTTGTTCCTTGGGAGCGGCTCCGCTTGCTTTCGGGTGCCCCGAGGGAAGGGGCAGACAAAAGACGAAAGGAACCAAACCGATGAATACGTACATGAGCCGCAAACAAGCCGTCGTTCAGCAGCCGCCACTTCGCAGGATGTTGTCCGACGAGTACATCCGGATCTACCACCGCTACGCTCTGAGGCGCTGGCGTTCGGAGCCGACAGACCGTATCGTCCGATCGCTGCAGAGCGGCCAACTGGAGCCCCTCTGGGTCGCGGACGACGGCCTCGTTTGGCAAGGCAACGTTCGAATCCTGATGCTCGAAGAGCGCGGCTTCAACATCAACTGCCTCCCCCGGTGCTATCCGCCGCGACTGGAATGGCTCAATGCTGCCGCGCGGACTCTTTCAAATCGGCGCCTCTGGCAACTCCGACACGGTTCCGATGCGGCGTGACCGGTGATCGCGATGGGCTGGGCCCGACCAGGGCTCAGCCCTTTTGGGCGTATTATCAAAAGAGCTGTTTCCGGCGGCAAGCCCTTTCCCTGCATTCTGGTCGTCCGCCCTTACGGCAAACCCTCGGACCGAAGCGGTTTCCATGCGAGAGGCAGCCGGAGTTTTCGGTGCCAAGCCTGTGCTGGCTGCGCAGTTCCTGAGAGCTGCGCAATACGTACGAATGTCGACCGAGCACCAGCAGTACTCGACCGAAAATCAGTCCGATGTAATCCGCCGGTACGCAGAAGCGAACGGGATGAGCATCGTTCAGACGTATGCCGACGACGGCAAGAGCGGCCTCAATCTCGAGGGTCGTGATGCGCTCCAACAATTGATTGCGGACGTTGAGCGAGGCACGGCACGCTTCGAAGTGATCTTGGTCTACGATGTGAGCCGCTGGGGACGCTTTCAGGACGCGGACGAGAGCGCCTATTACGAATACCTCTGCAAGCGGGCGAATATCACTGTCCACTATTGCGCCGAGCCCTTCATCAACGATGGAAGCCTGCCCTCAACACTCATCAAGACGATCAAGCGAACCATGGCCGGTGAATATAGCCGGGAGCTTTCGGTCAAGGTCTTCGCTGGCCAGTGCCGCCTGATCGAGCTTGGATTTCGACAGGGTGGATCGCCAGGGTACGGTCTCCAGCGGCTCCTCATTGACCAACACCGGAATTCCAAGGGGATCCTCGCGAGGGGGGAACGCAAAAGCATCCAAACTGATCGTGTGATTTTGGTTCCCGGCCCGGAAGAGGAGGTCGCCGTCGTACGAGAGATCTACTAACGGTTTACCGGTGACCGGCAGGAAGAGGGCGATATCGCTGGGGTTCTGAACGCGAGAGGCGTGCTTACAGATCTCGGTCGGCCTTGGACTCGCGCAAGCGTCCATGGGATTCTCACCAACCCCAAGTACATGGGGGCCAACGTGTACAACCGGCGTTCCTTCAAGTTGAAAAAGAAGCGTGTCGCCAACCCACAGGACATGTGGATCTGCCGTGACCAGGCATTCGAAGCGATTGTCGACGTTGACGTTTTCCGCCGGGCTCAAGACATCGTCGCCGCGCGCCACCACTCCTACTCGGATGACGAGATGCTGGCACTCCTACGACGGCTGCTGGCCCAGAAGGGCACGCTCTCAGCCATTCTCATTGATGAGGCAGATGGCATGCCGTCGAGTTCCGCCTACATTTTCCGGTTCAAGGGTCTGCTGCGTGCGTATCAACTTATCGGCTACACGCCACAGCGTGATCATAAGTACCTCGAAATCAACCGCCGCCTGCGGGACTATCACAGCACACAGTTTGCGGAGATCGTCAACGAACTGAAATCGGCGGGCGCAGATGTGCGGACCGACCCTGCAACGGAATTGTTGACGATAAATGAGGAGTTCACGGCATCTCTGGTACTGGCGCGCTGCCGCGAGATCCGGACTGGCATCTTCCGCTGGCTCCTGCGGCTCGACACATCTCTCGCGCCGGACATCACCATCGCCGCGCGTATGCAACCAGGGAATCAGGCGATTCTGGCTGCGGGCCTCCAGGTTACATTGCAGACCGCCGTGGTCAATGGATTGAACGCCGATCAAGTTGGTCCACTTGTTCAGTTTGCCGTCGAGCGAGGCCTCTTCGGAGTACTGTTTCAGCCCATCATGTTCGCTGGCCGCGACCGCGAGGTCACGGACGAAGTCCGGCACGCACGGCGATATACGCTGTCCCATCTCGCCCACGACCTTGTTCGCTCGTCCGGCTGGGACTGGCAGCCCCTCCGCGACTGGATCCCGACGAGCGCCTTTGCGTTATTCGGGTACTTGGCAGATCGTCTTCTGGGGAGCCACACCTCACTAGTTTGCACAGCCACACCGAGCAGTGGGGTGGCGAGCCCGCTGCTCGTTCACGCCAAAACCGGAACTGTAGTGCCCCTTGGCAGCTTCGTCAACATTGAGGGATTTCTGGACGACCTTTGCCGCATCATCGATCAGAATGTCGGTGGGTTCGATCTGATTGCCGCAGTGCAGACGGCTATGGATGTCAGATTTGACTCCGCCGCGGCCCCGGCGAACTTCACGCACTCTGACCTGTACCAGATACTTGAGCAATGTGTGGCGCGGGTCAACAGCTCCATCGATGGGTGGAGCCAAAGAGGGTATGAACGGGGAGAGTGGCGCCTCCTAATTGTTATGGGAATGTGGTTTCAGGATCTCTTCAATTTCGATTTGCGCTCCATCGAGGCCAGCACAACCATGGTCGCGACGCAGGACGGCGAGATTTCGTTTTGCGCCTACAATGCCGGCGGATGGCGTGAGGCTGTCGAGCGAACTCATCGCACGGCCACGCTCAGCGAATGGCACCAACAGCACGGACGGCACTCGATTTTTGCTGGGAACCACCTGGTGCCGATCAGTGAACTGGTCTCGAGTCAATCGGGCGGTCGAACTCCGGTAAAGAGTTGACTGCGCGGACGCTCATCCCAAACGCAGGGGCTGAAAGTCGGCCCCGCCGATTTCGGTGCCCGGCTGCTCCTCGCCTGAGCGGGCTTGGGCGCCGTGATTGATTATTCACTCTAATGGGCATCGTCGCCCCCGATCACGTGTGTTCCATCGGGGCCGCGATTGCTAGCCAAATTGCTAACGAGACAGGCAAAACGCCGGGAATCACCGTGAATCACCTTCGCGTAACTCATTGAAGAACTGAACAAGGCCGAACCACGGGGAAGGCAGTGTTGAACTCATAACCCAAAGGTCGAAGGTTCAAATCCTTCCCCCGCAACCAAAAATCCTTCCTAATCAATAGTTTCCGAGTACATCCCAGAAAAACAACAAAACACCTCTGCTACCAAACCTGATTGACAGCCTGATTGGGAAACAGCGAGATCCGTGGCTGTGGAACCGTAGGATCGCCGCAGGTCACTTTGGGTCCTAAACCCAACGGGCTTATTCGGATGCTTCACGCAAGACGGATGCCCTGACCAGGGAAGGAAGTATCCGGCTGTCAGCGCCATGATAGGCATAATCTGGATGGAACCCGTCGACTGCCGGTCCTCACCGGACGTCAAGATCGCGCTGTTTCGTTCGCTCTTCCGGGGACGCGACGACGTCTATCCGCGCCGCTTCGAAAGTCGGCGAACAGGGAAGTCCGGATATGCTCCTGCATGCGGGAACGAGTGGGTTCACGGCATCTGCGAGAAACCGCGAATCAAGTGCGCAAATTGCCCGCACCGCAGGTTCCTGACCGTGACCGATGACGTAATCCGGTGGCACCTTTCGGGTCGTGATAATACCGGACAACCTTTCGGTGGGGGCGTCTACCCGATGCTCCAGGACGAGACGTGCTTCTTCCTCGCCGCCGATTTCGACATGCGATCCTGCGTGTTTTCGCAAATCGCCGGTAGGTCATTACACTGAATCCGCCCAGGACGATGCAGCAAAGGGAAAAGCAGAGTCGGGGAATCAGCGGCGGTCCTGGCGACTGTTCCGTAAAACGAATCACGAGTGATTGAGCCGGCGGGAAAGTGCGGTCAATACAACGATCATGTAGTATTGATACAATGATTCCTGAATAGTCAACCAATGGCGACCTTCCGCCCGGTGTGCATTTCGCCACTTGGAAGGAACTCGAGGATCGGCTCAGCTTCAATCCGCGCCGTCAGCGGATGCTGGATTCCGGCAAGCTTGCGAGGAGCTGCGGAAAGCCGGCTGCCGATTGGTTTACGTGGACGGCAGCTTTGTCACTCGGAAGGAACATCCCGGCGACTTCGATGCTTGTTGGGACGTGCAGAACGTGGACGACGCGAGGCTCGAGGCAATCTTCTGGGATTTCTCCCGGGGCCGCGCGGCGCAGAAGCAGCGGTTCCTAGGGGAGTTGTTTCCTGCACAACTGCCTGAAGGTGCGACTGGCAGGGCGTTTGTGGATTTCTTTCAGTTGAATGAGATGAGTGGCGAACCGAAAGGGATTCTGGCAATGAGGCTGGGAAGGAGTAGGCGAAAGTGATCAAGGACTAAAAGCAGTACCGAATCACAAAGGCACAAGTCCGGCGGTTTCAGGACGCAGTCGCTGAGTTGGCCGGTCAGGCGCGCCCCTCAAACATCAGGCCACGATTGTGGGAGGCCCAGCGCGAGGCGGCCCGGAGCCAGATGGAGGAATTGCGAGAACAGGTTGAAGCCTACGAGCGGCTCAACGCGGGCCGGAGCAAAGAAGTGGTTCTTGAAGCCGTCGAGGATTTGCCCAAAGCCCTGATCCGCGCACGCATAGCGGCGGGAATGACGCAGGAGGGCCTAGCGCGCCGCCTTGGGGTCAAGCCGCAACAGGTGCAGCGCTATGAGGCGACCGAGTACGAGAGCGCCAGCTTCGCACGCCTCCTGAAGGTCGTGCAGGCACTTGGGTTGAGAATGCCCAGAGCGGTGCGACTGGTCCGCAACGGTTGAGATGCCTGAGATCCGCCTCTCGCCCCAAAATCGCGGAAGACATTCCCGCCGCCGCGCGCTGCCCCCAGCATTTCGCGCCGGTTCTTGGCGCCATTCGTAACGTCTACCGACAATTCCGACCCAGTAGGGTGAGCGAAATGCCGAGAATTGTCACCCCCACGTCAGAAGAACAACTTGCGCGTGAGCCCCGATTGCGCGATCGGCCGGTATCAGCCTAAACATCGGCTTGCGCGCTTCCATGGCCAGAGGCATCAGCCGGCGATAGTGTTTGAGAGGCGCCAGGCAGTCACCTGGCTCGTTTGCGAGATTGCGGTATTCCTTTCGGAGGCATGCCTTTCACAGGACGTTCCGCCGAGTGGCGTGTTGCATCACCACGCAACCGGTCGGACACATGTTGCCTGTAAGCAATGGCAGGCCCTGAGAATCGCACGATAAAAGGCCGTCACCGTCTCTTTGAACCGCGTACCAGGCTCGCGTGGGCTGTGGGGAAACTGGTGGTTGTCGCCCAATTTTGGATTGACACCAGCCAACCTGGGGGAGTATTCTTTCTCCATGTGAATTGGGAGGGGTTGCTGCCTCCTCCAATGTAACTGCACTGCAACAGTTTGTAATCAAGAACAGTTGCGAGGAGTAACGCTATGTCATCACCCGAAGATCGAATTGCTGAACTTGCCCCGAATTGGGCGTGGAACGTCCGGCGCTGCTTAGCGACGGATCCAGCGGTGGAATATGCCATCGAGCAGGGCGACCCCGCGCTCCGTAGCCAACTCATAGCCGTGACTCTGGAGACCACGGCAGCCGCCTATCGCACACTCGCCGATGGCGCTGCCAGGGCCGCCCAGATCGTCAGTGGAAAAGCCGGTGGCTAGCTTCGAGCCGCGCAAGCGTCCGCCGGCCCTCAAGTCCGACAAGTCCCCGGCGGCTCTCGCGGACGTGGTCCTCATCGGCTATCAGGATCAGGGCAATCTCGGAATGGGATACCTGGCGGCCGTGCTTCAGCAGCAAGGCCGCACGGTGGACATGATCGACATTCGGGATAGCGCCGAATCGATCGCCGCCCGTCTGATCTCGCGGCCTCCGGTAGTAGTCGGATTTTCACTGATTTTTCAGTATTTTCTTCCACAGTACCGGCGCTTGGCGGCCTATCTGCGAAGCGTTGGCATTACCAGCCACTTCACCATAGGCGGACACTATCCCAGCCTGTGCCACGACGAGATCCTCCGCAATTTCCCAGAGCTCGACAGCGTGGTTCGGTACGAAGGCGAGTTGACGCTGCCCGAACTGGTGGATCGCCTGAGCACGGGGAACGATTGGCGCCAGACGTCCGGGATCGCGTATCGGTGCGAACGCCAAGTCGTAGTCACCGAGCCCAGAGCCCTGGTCCACGATCTCGACTCGCTGCCCTTCCCCTATCGCCCATACAAGCCGGAACAGATTGGTGGGTTTCCGACGCTCCCCTTGCTCGCCAGCCGCGGCTGCGCGCGCCGCTGTTCCTTTTGTTCGATTCACACGTTCTACCGCACCGCGCCGGGCAAGGTTGTCCGCAGCCGTACGCCCGAAAAAATCGTCGAAGAGATGCTTCATCTCCAGAGCCAATACGGCGTGCGCGTCTTTCTCTTTCAAGACGATGACTTCCCGCTTTGGGGCAACGCGGGCCGCCGCTGGGCCGATGAACTGGTGGAGCGCCTGCACGCGACTGGACTGGCGGACTCCACGGTCTGGAAAATCAGTTGCCGTGGTGAATACGTCGAGCCAGAACTGTTTTCCCGATTGCGCGACGCGGGCCTGTTCCTGGTTTATATGGGTATCGAGTCCGGCGTCGAGCAGGGCCTGAAGATCCTGCACAAAGAGATGACGGTGGCGGAGAACCTCGCCGCCATCCGCGTGCTGAAGGAACTCGGCATTCAATTCTCTTACGGCTTCATGCTCTTCGATCCATCGAGCTCGTTTGAATCCGTTCGCGAGAACGTAGTTTTCCTGCGCCAGATCGTGGGTGACGGCTCGGCCGCCGCAACTTTCTGCCGCATGCTGCCATACGGAGGCACGCCGATACGCGATCTGCTGGAGAGAGAGGGGCGGTTGCGCGGCGATCTGACCCACCCTGACTACGACTTCCTGGACACGCGTCTTAATGACTATTACCGCCTGTTGAATGGAGCCATGCGCCCCTGGATTCACAATGAGGGTCTGGCCAATGAATTGAATTACGCGCTGGACGAATTGGAAGCGATGAAACGTCTCGTTTCGGGTCTTGAGCAGAGCGGAGTGTATGAGGCTGCCCTGCGGTCGTTGATCCGCGAAACGAACGAGCGTTTGTTCCGCTTAGTGGAGGAGTCTTCATTAGCCTTCGAAGCGGGGGATCGATCAATGCTCGACCCGGAGGGCGTGCGGACGTATTGCGAACAAGCCGGGACACGCCTGGTGCGCATGCGCAACAACTTCGTGGCGGAAAACATCTTCCGGCTCATGGATCATCCGGTCAGCCAGGACTGTGCCGATGGCCCGGTGATGACGCCCCAGATCCACTGACGGCCAGGATCTGTCCAGGAAGGATCGATGACGCGGCGACTGCCGGAGCGCAATCCGGAGCGGTTCGCGCCGATCTTTGTCCTGGCCACGGCCCGATCCTACTCCTCGGTTGTGGCAACGATGATCGGCCAGCACCCGCAATGTGCTTCGCTGCCCGAGTTGAAGCTGTTCGCTTACCGCACGGTCGGCGAGCTGGAGGCGTCCTTACCCCGCTATTGGTCCGATCGAGGCATCACGCATCGCAGCCCCGGACTAGTCCGCGCGGTTGCGCAACTCGAGTTCGGTGATCAGTTGCCCGAGTCTTTGTTATCGGCCCGGGCGTGGTTACGAGAACGCTCGCACTGGTCCGGTGCGCAAGTCCTCGATGTCTTGATGGAACGGCTGAGTCCCCGGGCCGGGGTGGAAAAGTCACCTGAGAATGTGGCAACTGACGACGCGCTGATGTGGCTGGCGTCATCCTATCCCAAGGCTCGATACTTGCATCTGACCCGGCACCCGGTAACCACTCAGCGCTCCCTCGAAGAGCATCTGAATCGCACCGTTCCCGGCTATGTCATGCCGGGGCGGCCTATGTCCGGCATAGCCTCCTGGGTCGAAACTCAATGCCGGATCCTCCATTTTGCGGCCACTCTGCCGAAGAACAGGTACCTGCGTATCCGAGCTGAGGACGTTCTCAACGACCTTCGTCCGCAACTCTCGTCGATCGCCGAGTGGCTGGCAATCGGCACGGGCGAGGAGGAGATCGAAGCCATGATGCACCCGGAGGAGTCTCCTTTCGCAAGCCTTGGCTCGGCCGCAACGGGCATCATCGGCGGCAACGATCCCGGTTTTCTGCGCGATCCGATTCCCCGCCCAGTGAAGGTAGAACGCACGCTGGATCCGCCCGAGGGGTGGGTGGGAAACTCATCTCTATGGCAGATGACGGTCGATATCGCCGGCAGGCTGGGATATCCGTGAGTGCCGCAATGGGCGCGCGGCTGCGCGAAGAGTTGCTGCGCCGGCGCGACGCCGAACAGGCTGCCCGGTCCGACCTCGCACGGGGCGAGGAAGATGCGCTCGCACGCACGATGCGCATCGACGACGATAACGCTCAATGGCTGCGGAACGTAGCCGCGACATGGGGTTGGCCCGGGCGCTCGCTGGTTGGAGACGAGGGTGCGCATGCCGCATGGCTGCTGGCGCAGCATGCCGACCGCGATCCTTGGCTTCAACAGCGCTGCCTTAAGCTGCTGGAACAGGCTGTTGCCGCGGGTGAGGCATCGCCTGGCGATCTTGCATCTCTGACCGACCGGGTGCTGCTCGCAGACGGGGCAACCCAGATCTACGGGACCCAGATGACCGCGCGCGAAGGTAGATACATCGCCTGCCGGTTGCGCGATCCAGAAACCGTGGACGAGCGCCGCGCCTCCGTGGGCCTGGAAACACTCGAGGCCTACCTCAGCCGTGCGCTGGACCTGTATGGGCCGCCATCTCCAACCCATGTGATCTGCCCTAATTGCCGCGCGGAAATTGAGGCCTGGCTCCCTGAGTTGGGCGGCCGATCCATCGTCGAATGCTCATCGTGCCACGGCATTTACACGATACGCCCCTCGATCCGGAAGACCCAGGTGTAGTTCGGCGGGTCGGCGCTGGCGTCGCTTGATTCGAGGATCGAAACCGCCGCATCGGTGCATCGCTGGCGACCCAAGCCATCACCCACCGCCCGCGCCGGGGCATGCGATTGTGCTGCTGGGTGGCGGCGACCAACCTAAGCTCGCTGCGTTTCCACCAGCGTTTGGATTCCGCGTCGTGGGCCAGCACGAGCACGAGGTCTACTGCGACCTGGCCGTGGAGGCATAGGGCCATGATGGCCGGCATGCCGTTTGCCACCGACACGCCAGGCTTTCGTTCCTTCCCGCCATGGTGCGGAGCGACGCCGCGTTGCGCGACGAACTGCTTTAAGCGCCCAGCCTCCCGGCGTGGACCGACCAATGAGCGGCCTTCGCTTCGACGGTTGGGTACCGTTTCGATTGTGGCACCCTGACAGTCGCGGTTTAGGCTTCCGGCCGTGCCCTACAGCGCCTCCTCGATTTCCGGTAAGATGGAAGACATCCGTTCTGGAAAGTGAATTTGACCCAGTTGTCGCGAAAGCCGCCGAACGTAATAGCGATCTACCCGGGATCGTTCGACCCGATCACCAACGGCCACCTCGATCTGATCCAGCGCGGTTCGCGAATGTTTGACCGGCTCATCGTTTCGATATTGCGGAACGACAATAAACAGCCGCTCTTCGATGTGGAGGAGCGCACCGAAATGCTTCGCGAGGTCGTCCACGTTTACCCCAACGTGGAAGTCGATTCGTTCGACGGGCTCCTGGTGGATCATGCCGCCGCGCACTCGGCTACCGTCCTGTTGCGCGGGATCCGGGCCATTTCGGATTACGAATACGAGTTGCAGATGGCGCTGATGAATCGCCGCCTGCGGCCCACCATCGAGACCGTGTTCATGATGGCCAACGAAACTTATTCCTTTATCAGTTCCCGCCTGGTAAAAGAGGTCTTCGGCCTCGGCGGGAACATCTCCGGCCTGGTGCCGCCCTCGGTCGAGGTGCGGATGCACCAGCGGATGTCGAAATCCAAAAACAAAGGGGCTTAGCCACACCGTTATGCAAGCAGCAGCGAACGCAATCTCGGACCGTATCTCGACCATCAGCGTTTCGTCCACTATGAAGGTGGCGTCGGACGCGGAAAAACTGCGCGCCGAGGGAGTCGACGTGGTCGATTTCGGCGCGGGCGAACCGGATTTTCCGACGCCGGACAACATCAAGCAGGCCGCCATTCGGGCGCTGGACCAGAACTTCACCAAGTACACGCCCGCCGGTGGAACCGCCGAGTTGAAGAAGGCCGTGTGCGAACGCCATGCAGCGGATTTCGGCACCGACTACAAGCCCTCCGAGTGCCTGATTACGGTGGGCGGCAAGCACGTAATCTTCAACCTGATGCAGGCGCTGATCAACCCCGGCGACGAGGTGGTGATCCCGGTGCCCTACTGGGTGACGTACAAGGACGTGGTGAACTACGCGGGCGGCAAGTGCGTCTTCGTCGACACGGACGAAGACCGGGGGTTCACGCTGACGGCGGCGATGATCGAACCGTATATGAATACCCGCACAAAGCTGGTCATCGTCAATTCGCCATCGAACCCCAGCGGCGCGGTGGTGGATCGCGGCGAGTTCGAGAAAATCTACCGGCTGACGACGGCGGGCGGCATCTACCTGATGACTGACGAGTGCTACTGCAAGTTTCTCTACGACAGCGAGCCCTTTTCGATCGCGTCGCTGCCAGGGGCGAAGGAAACCGTACTCGTGGCCGGCTCGCTTTCGAAGACCTATTCGATGACGGGATGGCGCATCGGCTTCGGCCTGGTGCCGGCGGCCATCGTCGGCGCCATGACCAAGCTGCAGAGCCATTCGACCTCGAATCCGACTTCGATTTGCCAAAAGGCCGCGGTGGAAGCGCTCCGCGGACCGCAGGAATCGGTGGGCGTCATGCTGGCCGAATACCGCAAGCGCCGCGACTTCGTGGTGCAGCGCCTGCGCGCCATTCCCGGCGTGAAGTGCGCCGAACCGCGCGGCGCTTTTTACGCCTACCCGAACGTGGGCGTGGCGCTGGGCAAGGACGGAATGGAGACCACGCTGCAGTTCTGCGACCGTTTGCTGTCCGAAGCCCACGTGGCCGCGGTTCCCGGCGAGGCCTTCGGCACAGACCGGCACGTCCGCATTTCCTACGCTACTTCGATGCACGAACTCGACCGCGGCCTGGAACGCATCCACCAGTTCATCGTGAAGCACTCCTAAGCATGCCAAAACCCATTCGCCTCACACCTTCTCTGCGCGAGCGGGTGTGGGGCCGAACGCGCCTGGCCCCCTGGTTTCCGGACGCCGTCAAGCCGATCGGTGAGGCTTGGTATCTGGCCGCCGAGGACCTGCCGCTGCTGGTCAAGCTGCTCTTCACGTCGGAGCGGCTTTCCGTACAGGTGCACCCCGATGACGGCGAAGACGGGCCGCGCGGCAAGACCGAAATGTGGCACATCCTGGACGCGGAACCCGGGGCAACGATTGCCCTGGGGTTTCGCGAACCCATCGGCCGGGAACGGCTGCGGGAGGCCACGCGCACGGGCGAGATCGAAGCGCTGCTGAACTGGTTGCCGGTGAAACCAGGCGAAACCTATCTCACGCCGGCCCACACCGTGCACGCCATTGGCGCGGGAATTGTACTGTGCGAGATCCAGGAAAATTCCGACGTGACATACCGGTTGTGGGACTACGGCCGGCCGCGCGAGATCCACGTCGAAAAGGCAGTGCCGATTGCGGATTTGGGCGTGCATCCGGGTGCGGCACGCCCGCTTCCGCTGGGCGCAGGCCGCGAGCAACTGGTCCGGTGCCGCCATTTCGTAACCGAACTGCTGCGAATGGGGCTGGGCGATCCGTTCGAAGCCGACGCGCAAGAATGCCAGTTGTGGATCTGCTTGGAAGGCACCGGCGCGATCGAGGGCGAACCGTTCCGGGCGGGCGAAGTGTGGTGGTTGCCCGGCTCCGGCGAAGTCAGGGCGGAAGCGGGGGCGCGACTATTGCGGACGTATGTGCCGTGACGGGCTCGGCTGTGGTCAGGGCACGTGCTTCCTGAGCCTGCCTGCCTTGGTGATGAATTCGATGAAAGTCGTCAATGGCCAGATTCATGTGGCTTTCAAACGTTGAGACTTGGCTCTCGGTGAGGCTAGAATTGCCGAAGTATAGGTAGCCACTTCCATCTAGCTGGGCCGCCTTCGCGCGGGACCTCAGATCCGGAGCTAGGTCGGTCCTCTTGCGCCATAACCCAACCCACGTTCCAAACGCGACTTTGCTGTCGTCGCAGTACGCTCCGAAATAGAGGTAAAGGCGGCCCCTTCTACAGCGACCCACTTGCCAAGATAGCGGCGTTCATGATGTTTTTTCTTCTCCCCGCCAGGAACCCCAAACGCACGCAAAGTGTGCGCAACGAAATGAATACGAAAGGTTCGATGCCGTAGCCGGATCCGGATGGCGGTTTTTGGGGAGAGGTCCCGGCCGTTCCGGACTGCTATTCCCAGTGCGAAACCGTCGGCCCCAGGACAGGCTCTCACAGCACTTTCTAGAGCGGGTTGGTGTCGGGAGTCGCAGCGCCAACCATCCTCAAGCAGATTGTGGCTGGACCAGCCCCCCTCCATATGCTCCGGTTTGTGGAGTGCCCCGCTGACACAAGGGCGGATGGCCCGCACCATGCCCGCCCCAGTCAAAGTGCCTGCTCCAGATCCGCGACTATATCCTCGGCCGCCTCGATCCCCACCGAAAGCCGCACCAGCCCGTCGCGAATCCCCATCCGCTGCCGGTGCTTCGGCGACAGCTCCCGATGCGAACTCATGGGCGGATACAGCGCCATGCTGTGAACGTCGCCTAGTGACGTGGCCCGCACGATCATCTTCAACGCGTCCATGAACCGGAACACCTCTTCCCGGCCCGCCTCCTTGATCTCAAAACCGACCATCGCGCCGTACAGGTTCGCCGGGAACAAACGACGGATCGTGGCTGCATCCGGATGTTGCGGATCGCCAGTGAAGTGTACCTTCGCCACTCTGGGGTGCGTGCTCAGCCACGAGGCCACCCGGCAGGCATTGGCGCATTGCCGCTCCATGCGCAGCGGAAACGTCTTGATGCCGCGCATGGCCAGGTAGCATTCAAACGGCCCCAGAACCGGCCCGATGGCGCGCGAAAGCGCACGCAGCGCCTCCAGATGCTGCCGGTCCGTGATCGCGATCCCGCCCATCACGTCGCCATGCCCCGCCAGGTATTTGGTCAGGCTGTGAACGCTGAAGTGCGCGCCGAGTTCGAGCGGCCGCACCAGCAGCGGCGTGCCGAACGTGTTGTCCACCACCAGCGCCGCGCCGGCTTCGCGGGCAATCCCGGCAATCTTGTCGATCTCCCCCACGCGCAGCAGCGGATTGCTGATGGTCTCGATCAAAATGCAGCCCGGTTTCGCCTCCGCCACCGCAGCGCGGAACGCATCCAGGTCGCACATATCGGCAAACCGCACGCTCACGCCCGCCGGTTCGAACACCGTCATCAACAGATTGACCGTGGCGCCGTATAAGGCATTGGCCGCCACAACCGATTTCCGTCGGTCCATCAGCGCCGTCGCCACTGCGGCATGAATCGCGGCCATCCCCGACGCGCACGCCAAGCCCCCGTGCCCGCCTTCCAGCGCGGCCACTAACTCTTCGAGCGCAGCCGCCGATGGGTTTTCGTGGCGCGCGTAGCAATAGCCTTCCTCCTCATGGCCGAACACGCGGTCGAGTTGTTCCATGGAATCGTAGAAATAGCTGGTGGCCGTGTAAATCGGCGTCGTGACCGGAACGAAAGGCCCCGGCTTCTTACGGTCGCCCACGTGGACGGCTTTGGTATCGAGTCTCAACGGCTATTTCCTCTTCCAACGAACGCCGCTCTTGGTGTCCTCGAGGATGATCCCCTGGGCCAGAAGGTCCACGCGAACCTGGTCGGCAGCCGCGAAGTTCCTGGCCTTCTTGGCCGCCGCGCGCGCGGCAATGAGTTCCTCCACCTCCTGGTCCGAAAGCTCACCAGCCTTCGCCGTGGGCTCCAGAACTTTGAAGATGGCGTCAAAGCTGGCCAGAAACTCTAGCGACCCCGCCCTGTTCTCCGCGCGAAACTCGCCCGCATCCATGGCGCTATTGGCGTCGCGGACGTATTCGAACACCGCGGCCAGCGCCTCGGCCGTGTTGATCTCGTCGTTCAGCGCATTCCGAAAATCCGCCGACGCTTTCGCCGTGCGCGCCGCCAGCGCATTGTTGGTCCCCGCCGCGAATCGGTCGGTCGCCAGCCGCAACTTGAAGTTCCGCAAACGCTCGATGGCGATGGCCGCCGACTTCAGACCATCGAGGGTGAAGTTCAGCGACTTCCGGTAGGGCACCGAAGCCAACAGGTAGCGGATGGCCTCCGGCTGATGACCCTTCCCTATCAGATCCCGCAGCGTGTAATAGTTGCCGAGCGATTTCGACATCTTCTGGCCTTCCACCATCAGAAATTCGGCGTGCAGCCAGAAGCGCGAGAAAGGCTTGCCGGTGAGCGATTCCGATTGCGCAATTTCGTTTTCGTGGTGCGGAAAAATCAGGTCGACGCCGCCGACATGGATATCCAGCGTCTCGCCCAGATACTTGATAGCCATAACGCTGCACTCGATGTGCCAGCCCGGCCTTCCCGGACCGATCGACGTCTCCCAGGCCGGCTCGCCCTCTTTGGGTGCCTTCCAAAGCGCGAAATCGCGGGCGTCGGCTTTCTCGTATTCGTCCAGGTCCACCCGGGCCCCGGTGAGATTGCCGCTGAAATCGTTGTGCGAGAGCTTCCCGTATCCGGGAAACGTCGAGATGCGGAAGTATACCGACCCATCGCTCGTGTAGGTGTGGTCCGACGCGCTCAGCCGCTCGATGGCCTCCACCATTTCCGGAATGTGCTCGGTCGCCGGCACCAGCCGCTCCGGCCGTTCCAGGCGTAAAGCGTCGCAGTCGTCCACGAACGCTTTGGTATAGATCGCGGTATAGTCGCGCAAATCTTTGTGTTGCGCCACGGCGTTGCGGATGATCTTGTCGTCCACGTCCGTGATGTTCATCACGTGGTCCAGCTTGAAGCCGTTGGCCCGCAAGCACTTACGCAGGATATCCACAAACGTGAACGTCCTGAAGTTGCCGATGTGCGCGAAATCGTAGACCGTGGGTCCACAGGTGTACATGCGGACCGTATTCTCGTTCGCCGGCGCGAACTCCTCTACCTGTTGGGACAGCGTGTTGTAAAAGCGCAAGGCCATAACGGAAAAGGGGAATTCTCATCGTACCAGACGCCCCGCGGCGCCGCGTCGTCGGCTGCGTCTCACAGGCGGTATCCCCCCAAAAGTCCCTCTGCCAATACTTCCTACCACGTAAAAAGTACTCGATCGTCCTAATACTCCCCCATCATTCAAGAGATTAACGCTTGGCCGTGGAATTGCACCGCATAGGTCTACGGAAACTTTCATGGCCTTACTACATAAAGACCGGCGCTTCAGCCAACGCTTCGGCATTCACATGCCAATTCATTTCCGTGTATCCCAGCGTGGCGCTGCCTCTCGCTGGGGCTCGGGAACCACCGGTGATTTCAGTTCCGCCGGCGCCCGGTTTCGCTGCCGCCGCCCGCTTCCGGTGGGCGCCCATGTCGAAATGATCATCGATTGGCCGGCCATGCAGGAAGGCATCCGGCCCATCCACCTCCGCGCCACCGGTTTCATCGTCCGCGCTAATGGCAATGAGGCCGCCGTTCGCATGACCTCCTGCCGTTTCGAGATCGGTGAAGCTGTCGCCCAAACCATAGCCGCGATAGCGTAGGTTCGCCGGCGGCCACCCCTGTTCTTCCCCCAGTAGGTTTACCAGAGCCGGGATCGTAACGGTGCGCGCCCTCCCCCGGCGCGACTAAAGCAATCGCGGCATCCGCCAGAATGAGCTACCGCTGGTTCGTCAGTCCCGACCACCTTCGGCAGTCACCGCCCGCGCGCCTTTTTCTTCGCCTTAGGATTCAATCAGTTACAGATATTCAGCCCCTAAATGCTTGGAGCCCGCGTGCTACATTGAAATCAGGGGTTCGCGCACCGCGATCCAGCAGGCCGAGATGCAATCCTACCCGTTGGCGACCCGAGAGGCCGCCCTTTCTCCCGGAACGGGCAGGCAGAGCGAGAACCCTGGGGAACCTCCAATCACAAATTGGCTTCGTTTCGCAAATCCTCGCTTGCAGCGTATAGCCCCGCTCTCCGGCCCCTGGCACCTCGGCCACCGGCCCATCGCCCGGTCCCCAATTGGCTTCGTTTCGCAGATCCCTCGCTCAACAGTTGGGGCCACTCCCCCGGCCCCAAGCCTCCCTATCCAGCGGCATCCGGCCACCGGCATCCGGCATTTGCCCCCACCCCCGCTCCAGTGGTCCCCTTTTTCTGATATATTTGTCTCGAAATTCTCCTTCACAGAAAAGATGGCACGAAAGGAAGGTGTCTGGTGAGTTCACGAAAAGAACCCGAGCTTCCCTCCAAGCCGAAAACCGGAGTCAGCCGCCGCGGATTTATCGGCGGTATGGGCATCGGTACCGGTGCGGTGGGAACCGGATTACTGGAAAACGAAGCAATAGCGGCACCGGCCCCCGCCAATGTGACGGGTCCTGGCCCTGTGCCCATCACGCTGAACATCAACGGAAAGCCCGTCAATGTGACCGTGGAGCCTCGCGTCACTCTGCTCGACGCGATGCGCAATTACCTCGACTTGACCGGCGCCAAGAAAGTCTGCGACCGCGGCACCTGTGGCGCCTGCACCGTCATCATGGGCGGTAAGTCGGTCTACAGTTGCAGCGTTCTGGCGATCGACGCCCAAGGCAAGAACATCGAAACCATCGAAAGTATGCCCGTGAACAATCCGATTACAGCGGCCTTCGTCAACAACGACGGGCAGCAGTGCGGATATTGCACTCCGGGCTTTGTGATGGCGGCGAAAGGGTTCCTCTCCGAGCACCCCAACCCGACCATGGACGACGTGAAGCACGGCTTAGGCGGCAACCTCTGCCGCTGCGGCACCTACATGGGCGTCCGCAAGGCCGTGCTGGAAGCCGCAGGCAAAATGAAGGGGGCAAAGAATGGCTAACACACCAGACTATAGCTGGCCGCCGATGGAGAGCCGCAAGGTGATGGGCAAGCCCATGAAGCGGCTAGACGGCCCCGCCAAAGCGTCGGGCCGCGCCAAATATTCGTCGGATTACAACCCCAAGGGACTGCTCTTCGCAGCCTACCTGACCTGCCCGCACGCGCATGCACGCGTTACCAGCGTGGACACCAGTGCTGCCGAGAAGACGGCTGGCGTGAAGGCGGTGCATGTCTGGTCGGGCGCCGGCAAAGAAATCCAGTGGCAGGGAACGGAGATTGCGGCGGTGGCGGCCACTACCGAGGAGATCGCCAAAGAGGCGGCTCGCAAAATCAAAGTGGAGTACGAAGTGATGCCCCACTTCGTCAAGGATGAAGCGCTCGCCAAGGCCGGCTCGCGCGGCAAGGCGGCGGGCGAAAAGGTCACTGGCGACCCCGACAAGGCCTTCCAGGACGCCGAAGCGGTTTCCGACGGCACCTACGGAATTCCCGTGGTTTACCACAATTGCCTGGAGCCCCATGGATGCGTGATCCAGTGGCAGGGCGACCCTGCGGCTCCGGAGAACTCCAAGGTTTTCGCCTGGCCCTCGGTGCAGTACGTCTCGGGCTACGCCGGTGCGCTGGCGACGAACCTCAAAGTGCCGGCCACCAACATCAAGGTGGAGATGCAGTACATCGGCGGCGGTTTCGGCAGCAAATTCGGACCGGACGCATGGGCCGAAGTAGCGGCCAACCTTTCGATGAAGGCCGGCGGCAAGCCGGTGAAGCTGTTCCTCGATCGCTTCACCGAGCAGACGATCGCCGGCAACCGCCCTTCGGCTTACGGCAAGATCAAAGTCGCGGGGAAGAAAGACGGCACCATCACGGCATGGCAGTCGGACACCTGGGCCACCGGTGGATTCACTGGCGGCGGCAGCCCGCCCTTGCCCTATGTGTACAGCAACATCCCCAACCAGCGGCTGAACCACACGGCGATTTCGGTGAACGCCGGCCCGCAGCGGGCATGGCGCGCGCCCAATAACCAGCAGGCCTCCTATTTGACCTGTAGCGCTCTCGAGGACTTCGCCGCGAAGTGCGGATTGGACCCGATGGACGTCTTCGCCAAGAATGCCGGATACACGCCGCGCGCGGAGCAGTATCAGTACCAACTCGAAAAGGCCGCCGAGCTTTCCGAGTGGAAGAAGCTTTGGACACCGCGTGGACAAAAGGGCGACGGCCCGGTGAAACGCGGACTCGGCCTCGCCGTAAATGCCTGGGGTGGAGGCGGCCACAATGCCAAATGCCGCGTGACCATCAACCCGGATGGCTCGGTGGTAATAGAGATCGGCACCCAGGATCTGGGCACCGGTACCCGCACCATCATTACCCAAGTAGCGGCTGAAACGCTGGGCCTGTCGATGGGCCAGATCAAGCTGGTAATCGGCAACAGCGACCTTCCGGCCGCGGGCGCATCGGGCGGATCCACCACCGTGGGCGGCGTTTCGTCGGCCACTCGCAAGGCCGGGATGAATGCGCTGGTCAAGCTGTACGAGGCGGCGGCGCCGGCGCTCAGCGCGCAGCCCGACGACCTGGAGGCCGTGGACGGCCACATCCGCGTCAAGGGCAACCCCAACAAGAGCATCACCTGGGCGGCTGCCTGCAAGAAAATCGGCGGCGGCAAGATCGCCGAAGAGGGTGAGAACCAGCAGCGCTCTCCGGGCGGCCTCAATTCGGCCGGCGCCGCGGGCGTGCAGGTCGCGGACGTCTCGGTGGATACCGAAACCGGCATAGTGACCATGAACCGGTTCGTGGCGGTGCAGGATTGCGGCCTGGTGATCAACCCATGGCTGGCGCAAAGCCAGATTTATGGCGCCATCACCATGGGCATTTCGACGGCGCTGTACGAAGAGCGGATCATGGACGAGCTGACTGGCCGCACGCTAAACCCCGATATGGAGTTTTACAAGCTGGCTGGCATTAAGGACATCGGCGATATCATCGTTCACGTCGATATCCGGCCGGAAAACGATAAACGCGGAGTGATCGGGCTCGGCGAGCCGCCGGCCATCGGGATTTGCGCCGCAGTGGGTAACGCCGTGGCCAACGCCATCGGCATGCGGGTCCCGAATATACCGATGACTCCGATTCACGTGTTGAACACGCTGGAAGGGAGGAACGCATAATGCAGTCCTTCGAATATGCCAATCCGACCACCGTTCAGGAAGCCACGGCTCTCCTGAGCGCGCAATGGGGCCAAGCCGACGTGCTGGCAGGCGGCACGGACCTGCTGAGCCTCATGAAGGACCATCTTCACACGCCCAAGCGCGTAGTGAACATCAAGAACATCAAAGAGCTGGAAGGCATCCAGAAGACCGACGCCGGGCTGCGCATCGGCGCACTGGTCACCATGGATGAACTGGCCCAGAATGCCGACGTGAAGGGCGCGTACAAGTCGCTCTCCGATGCCGCGGCGGGCATTTCGAGCCCGCAGATCCGCCACATGGGAACGGTCGGCGGCGACCTGTGCCAGCGCCCGCGCTGCTGGTATTACCGGCAGGGCATGGGGCTGCTCGGGATGAAAGACGGCAAGTCGCTGGTCCAGAATGGCGAGAACCAATACCACGCCATTTTCGGCAGCGGGCCGGCCTATTTCGTCAGCGCGTCCAGCCTGGGACCGGCGCTGGTGGCGTTGGGAGCCAAGGTGAAACTGGTATCGGCAGCGGGCAGCCGCGAAGTGCCGGTGGCCAGCTTCTTCGTGGCGCCGCAGAACGAAAACACGCGCGAGATCGCGCTCAAGCCGAACGAGATTCTCACTGAGATCGTCGTGCCGGCTGGCGCGGTGCGCAGCGCGACCTATGAAGTGCGGCAGAAGGAAGCGCTGGACTGGCCGATGGTAGCGGCGTCGGTGGCTCTCCACATGCGCGGCAACACCGTGGCTTCGGCCAAGGTGGTACTCGGCCATGTGGCCCCGAAGCCGTACGAGGCCACAGCGGCGGAAAAAGCGCTGACGGGCAAGACGATCAACGCCGAGACCGCCGAAGCCGCCGCGAAGGCCGCGGTGGCGGATGCATCGCCGCTCAGCCAGAACGCCTACAAGGTGACTCTGGCGCGGGTGGCCGTGAAACGCGCGCTGCTAGAGGCCGCAAAGCAGAAGGCATAAAATGGAACGTCCTGGACTGACTAAAGTCAGCATGAATCGCTGTGAAAAGCTGCGCTGGAAGGGCATGTTCATCGAAGCGCTGGAGGATCCCACGATCCAGCCCAGCAACGATCGCGCTTTCTGGTGCCAGCACACCTGGAACTGTTTGGGACCGGACGGCAAAGCCGTAGACGATTTCGAGTGCAGTCCGGCACGGGCTTGTTACGAGCAGTTGTGAGGTTGAGGAAGACCTCACGCAAAGACGCAGAGCCGCCAAGAAAACCAAAGCTTGGGATTTCTCTCTGCGGCCTTTGCGTCTTTGCGTGAGATGGTTTTCCCGAGGGTCCGAGGGTTCGCTATAATCTAAGAGAGGGAGAAACTGGGATGCTAAAAGTACTGGCTATCGCCGTCGTAGTGTTTTCGACGGTTTCCTTTGCTGCCGGGCTTCCCGCCCACAGCATCAATGGCAATTACATGGAAGCCCGCACCGCGGACGTCTATACCGGCCCGTGTTTCGCCAACGGCGAAGCCGAGATCAACGGTAAGGAAGCCGTATTCGGGTGGAAGATCAACAACGGTTCGTGGAAGGGCGTCAACATCGCCGGGCTGGGAGTGGTCGGCGTGGTCCGTTCGCAGCATACGCTAGGCAACGTGCATGAGCCGGTGAACCCCATGGTCGCGGTGATGATTGTCGACAGCCGCGCCAACGCCGAGCAGCGTGCCGCTCTCCAGAGCTTCGCCAAAGCGCAGGCCCCCGATCTGTTCAAGAACATCGTGCAGGTGGACTATGCGCCGGTAAATCTGGAAATCGAAGGCGGCAATGTCCATGGCGGCGCAGCTAAGCTGACGGCTGGTTCGCTGGCGACAGTCCAGACCCGCGCCATGAACGCGGGCGACCACGTCTGCGGCAACGAAGAAGTCTGGTACCCGCCGTTGACCAAGCTGGAGCATGCCATGCCGGCCTACGCCACCGCCAATGCCTACACCGGCAACGGGCTGGGCGAGACCTGGAGCAACCACATGCAGCGCAGCGGTTTTGTCGGCACCTTTGCGGTTCCCACCGAATAGTTGAAGCACTCTGAGAAACTGGCGCCGGTGGCCGCGGTAATCTCCGCAGTCTCCTGCATGGCCTGCTGCCTGCCGTTCGGCTTCGCCGCGGCGGCGGGTGCTGCTGGCCTCAGCGTCGTGCTTGCCCCCTTGCGCCCGTGGATGCTGGCCATCTCGGGCGCTCTCCTCATTTTTGGCCTGGTACAACTCTACCGGCGCGGGGCCGCCTGCCAGCGGCGTAGCCGGTGGAACTTGGCGATCTTCTGGGTCTGTGCCGTGCTGGTGCTGGCGATGATCCTCATGCCCCAGGTGGTTGCCAGCCTGCTGGCGGACGGCATCTTTACCCACGCGGCTCCCACCGGCCAACCACGTCTCGTCGAAATGGACGCGCGGTCCATGGAGGCGTTGAAAGCCGAGTTCAACCAGGCAAAAGACGAGTACCGCGTAATCGCGCTCTTCTCATCGACTTGAACAACGTGCCTGCGGGGGGCCTCCGCAGTCCAAGAAATTCTCGACCGTCGCCCCGGCGCCAAGGTGCGGGTCTTCGCCGTGTGGGAGCCGATGCTGGCGACCGACCTCGGCGCGCCCACCGGCCTGGTGCTGCAGCGCCTGAAGGACCTCCGCGCCCGTCAGTTCTGGGATCCGGGGCATACCCTGGCGAAGCGGATGGCCGCAGACGCCCACCCGCCGCAACCGAAGCAGCATTGCTGCGACCAGAAGGGCGTGCTCTGGGACTTGGCCGCCGTATACCCGCCTGGCGAGGTGTGGGCCGGCGAGATTCCCGCCGCGGCCTTCTTCGATGGCCCAGTGGTGAAGGTGAAGCCGGGCCTGGAAGCCGCGCTGGCAAGCCGGTAGGCTCAGCGCCCCCCTCCTCATGTTGAATTCCCGGAAGCTGACGATATGGATAGGCAGAGGTATTTCTGGTTATGGGAAAGCATTCCGGCAACGGCAAACCGCCTAAAGCAAACGGCACGCTGATTGGCGACGGCGACGCCGCACAAAAGCTGCGGCTGGGAGTGGATTGCGAATACGGCAAGGAACTACGCCGCCTGCAAGTGGAACTGGTCAAGTTTCAGGAGTGGGTGCGTCAACAAGGATTGAAGGTGGTCGTCATCTTCGAGGGGCGCGATGCCGCAGGCAAGGGCGGGGCCATCAAACGAATTACCGAGAGCCTGAATCCGCGCATTTGCCGGGTGGTTGCGCTCGCGGCGCCGACCGAGCGCGAGAAGTCTCAGTGGTACTTCCAGCGCTATGCCGGACATCTGCCCGCCGCGGGCGAGATCGTCCTCTTTGACCGCAGTTGGTACAATCGCGCCGGCGTGGAACGGGTGATGGGTTTCTGCACCGAGAGTGAGTATCTCGAATTCCTGCACAGTTGCCCCGAATTCGAACGCATGTTGGTGCGCTCCGGCGTTCATCTCATCAAGTATTGGTTTTCGGTGAGCGACGAAGAACAGGAACGGCGTTTTCAACAGCGGCTCAAGGACCCGACCAAACGCTGGAAACTCAGTCCGATGGACTTGGAATCCCGCGCGCGTTGGGTGGAGTATTCGCGTGCCAAGGACGAGATGTTCGCGCACACCGACATCAAGCAGGTGCCCTGGTATGTCGTCAACGCCGACAACAAGAAATCCGCCAGGTTGAATGTGATGCGCCACCTACTTTCGACCATCCCGTATGAAGATTTGACACCGGAACCGATCAAGCTGCCGGCCCTCGACCGCAGGAAATACGTCCGCCCTCCGATCACCGACCAGAGTTTTGCACCGGCATTCTACCTCTGAAGGGGATAGGGCTGACCACTAAAAGCGTTCTTCACCGGCACCGGTTCCCCCGCACCGTGTTCCACTCCGGCCGGATGGCCGGCGCGCCGCCGATGCAGCGCTCCGCCATCTTGAAGCCGGTGATCTCGTTGTCCTCCACAAGGTTGCCGCGGGCCGGGGCGGGGCGCTCCGCACCCTGGCCCAGGTAGATGCCGCTACGCAACATGCCGGGCTCGCCAGCGGCGTAGTAGCAGCCGAACTTCGCGGCCTCTTCGTTGCAGTGCGCCAGGTTCAGGTGGAACAGACGGTTGCGCGCCACCACGTTGCCGCTGCCGATCACGAAGATGCCGCCGAATAGCGCGCCATCGATCAGGTTTTCTTCAATTCGCACGCGCTCGGATTGCATATCGGGGTTGCTGTTGTTCATCACGATGCCATAGTTGCCGAACGGATACTGCTCCGGCCGGCCGCGGTTCACGCACACGTTGCCGCGGACCTCGCCATCGTGGAATCCGTCGAGGTCGATGCACTTGCCATTGATCTCGAAGAACTGGTTGCGTGAGTACGAACAGCGCTCCACGTTGCCGGCTGTGTCGATGGCCACGGGAATGGCTCGGCCTTCCCAATCGACGTCCGCCGGCGGAAAGCCGATGCGCGTGCCCTGGTTGCCTTCCACGCTGATATCGGTGGCGTGGCCCACCTGGATGGCATCGCGGCCAATGGTGTCGACGTGGTTTCCGGCGAAGCGGCCGCGGGCGTTGCGCGGCGAGGTGTACAGCGAGTGCGTCCATACGCCATTGCCGCGAATGTTCCGCAGGTCGCAGTTGGTGACGCTGAAATCGGCGCTGCCTTCTTCCAGCAGGATGCCGCCAGTCCCGTTGTTGCGGCCCGCGGCGTTGCGGCCGCCGCTATCCCGAACCTCCACGCGGTCGACCGCGACGCTGTGCGAACGGCTTACCAGGATGGCGAAACCGGCAATGTTCCGGAAACGCACGCCCTGGATGCGCAGGTGGGAAGCTGCTTCGGCGAGCACGCCGTTCGAACGTGTGAACCGGGCGAAAGGGGTGTTGTAAGGCGCCAGGCCGGTGCGAACTTCCAAGGCGGCGCGGTTGCCATCCACCGTGAAATCGCGAAGCAGGATGTCCTCGCCAGTGGCTACGATCAGCGCGCGCCCCTGAAAATCCGCCGCGGCGTGGAGCACCGTGCCAGGCGAACCACGCACTTCGGTGTGGGCGCCAATCAGCATTTCGGAATGGATTTCGACTACGCCGGGGGGGAGTTGCACGACGCGGTTGCGGGGAGCTAGGGTGACGAGATAGAGCGCAAGCAACGCCGCCATGAGTGGCGGCGCTGCACGCACGAGTGCGTGCGCCACGATGCCTACGCGACCTCGATTGCCAAAGGCGGGAAAACGCGTTTGCCCAGCTTGACGGTCACTTCGTGCGGGCCTTTACCAATTTGGTCCGTGAGACGGAAGTTGAACTCAAAGCGTTGCGAAATGGGGTCGGCACAGAAGGATTCCGTGTCCAGAACATTGTGGCCATCCACCGTGGCGCGGAACCGCTCCGGGTGTGTCACCTCCAGCATGGTGATCTTGACCGAGCCGGTTACAATGCGGGTGCCGGAGAGCAGGTTGATGCCATCGGTGATGGTGGCGATGCGCGGCACCGCAGGGCCCGGAGGCATGATCCGAACCCATCCAGGCGCGCACAAGGGTTGGCCGAGCCAGGTCGCCTCCACCGGCACCATCCCCGTGCGCAGCCCCTGCGGCAACGCCACGTTCACCTGGGAGACGCCGTCGCGCTCCGGCTCGCCGATGTAAGTGAGGCGGCAGGCGAGCCCATCGGCCGTCACCACCGTGTTGTTCAGATCGCACTCGTCGGGGACGTCCTCGATCCAGAGTGAGAGGGCGGCCAGGGGCCCGGCCGCCGGCGCCACGGATTCACCGGTGAGCGCGTTGCTGATGTTCCTCAGGCGCGACTGGCTTGGCCGAAGATCGGCCTCGGTCCGAGCCTGCGACCAGCCCGCCGGCCGCTTGCGGCAGGTGATCCACATGTACTGCGTCCAGATCTGCTCCAGCACCAGCAGTTGGAAATCCTGTTCCCGCGCAAATTGCGTTATCTCTTCCGGGGTGATGCGCACGCCGCTCCACGTGTCGTACTGCTTGGCGTACGGCGGGAGCCCATTCATCTGGCAGCGCAGGATTCCGCCGGTCTTGAGCACACGCCGCGTCTCACGCAAGTAATTGAACACCACTTCGCGGTTGGGGATATGCTGGAACACCGCGTAAGAGTAAACAAAATCGAACTTCTCGTCCGGGAACATTGACAGGTCCGAACCGGAGGAGTGATGAGCATGCGCGTTGGGCGTGTTGCGGAGGCGTTCCTGCGCCAGCCGGATCATCTCGTCGGAAACGTCCACGCCATGGATTTCCTGGAAATGTGCGCTCAGCGGCCGCATCAGCCGGCCGGGGCCGCAGCCGATCTCAAGCGCCGCGTCACGGCCGCGCACGCGTTTGAGGTCCCAGATCAAGCCCTTGACGATCTCGCCGGCAGTAGAGAAGAACTCTTCGTCATTCTGCTCGCGGCGACCGAAAGCGACGTAGTAGTAAGCGTCTTCGCCGGCGCGCTGGTTCCAGTCGGAGCGCATGCGCTCCAGTACTTTGGGATCGTCCATTTCCAAGTGGTAGTCCTACCCAACCACCGCTTCCTGACGGTCGCGGCTCCGAATGCAGCCTCGTACGGAGCCGAGACCGTCAGGGAGCGGTTGCCGGCGTGCCAGTTAGCGGCTTACTTCCGGCTTCAGTCTTCTGTCCAGTTGTTATTCTAACCTTATATGGCAATTTCGTTTCGCAGCGTCTCCTGCGCGCCGCTGCTAAGTCTTGATGCCACTGCGCCGGATGGGGTAGTGATCGGGATCATCGGCGACAATGGAGCGGGAAAGAGCGTGCTGCTGCGGCTTGCAGCCGGGCAGGCCCATCCCGACTCGGGCTCGGCAAAAGTTTCCGGCGAGGCGAAGCTGCTGGGGCCGGACGACTCCCTGACTCTCACTACCACTCCCGTTCTGTTGATCAATCACACGTTCGGCCGCCAGGACCCACTGGTGCGCGAGCGCGCCTGTGTCGCCATCGACCGGATGCGCCGCGCTGGCTCCACCACGCTCCTGGTTTCGCACGAGGAAGACTTGCTGCGCCGGTTGTGCGACGAGATCTGGTGGCTGCACGCAGGCAAACTGGCCGGCCGCGGCGACCCAGACGAGATGCTGGCGGCCTACCGTAAACACGTCGCCGCGCGCATCCGCGCCTGGGGCGAAATCGTGCAGGCGCCGGTGGCCCCCCGTGTGCGCCGCGGCGATGGCCGGGCAGAGATCCTGCGCATCGAAACCATCGGCGAAAGCGGCCGCCCCACCATGGTGTGGCGGAGTGGGGAGCGGGCCGTCATCCGCGTGCAGGTGCGCTTCCGCCACCCCGTGGCCGATCCGGTGATCGGCATCATGATCCGCACCCGCATCGGCCTCAACGTGTACGGCACCAACACGGAACTGGAAAAGCTGAAACTCGGGCCATGCGCGGCGGGAGCGGTGCTGGAACTGGCCTTCGCCTTCTGGTGCGAGTTGTGCCCGCAGGAGTACACGCTGACCGTAGCCTCGCACGACCCCGATGGCGTCTGGCACGACTGGCTGGAGGACGCCGTGGCGTTTTCCGTGAGCGATACCAGGTATACCGCGGGGGTCTCGAATCTAAGGGCGCAGGTGAGTTTGTTGGGGCGGAAGTAGCTAGCCGAGGCGTTCAAGCGCGAGCATGATCTCGGCGGCCACGCGATACGCGAGGTCCGGATTGTTCAGAGCTGCGCGGGCTGCGGCGGGATTTTGCTTTACCCGGCTAACCAATTCGGTTGTGTCGAATTGTGCCGCGCCGCCTTCGGACCTGTGGGCAAAATATGCGGTGACAGCCTGTTTCCAGGCGGCGAGAGCAGCCGATTGGTTACCTACGGCTCGCTCGAGGTTGGAGAGAATGTTGAAGCTTGTCCAAGGCTCTGCGGCGTGGCCAAGCGGCCTTCTGCATTCTATGGCCCGTTCGATTTCGGAGCGGGCTTCGTCGAATCGGCGGAGTCCGGTCAAACCAATGGCAATGCCGTTTCGTGCGCCTGCCTCCGAACGTAGATCGCCCAAAGCGACGAAGATCTCGGCGGCTTGACGGAACAGGCGAACGGCGTCTTCCGTGCGCCCAAGCGCGGAGTACAGGTTGCCGAGTTGACCGAGAGTCGCTGCTTGATCGGCACGGTTGCCGGTCTGGACTGAGAGGTTCAGCGATTTTTGATAAGCATCCTCGGCGGCCGGGTAGTCGCCAGCGTCTTGATACACGATCCCGACTCGGTGCCAGAGGTTTGCAACCGTCGCCGGCTCATGAATACGCTCGAAATCCTCGAGTGCTTCGGAATAGAGACGGAGGGCCTCCGGAAAGTTCTTCTGATCGCCGCGAACCGCGGCAAGCTGACCCTTTCCCACCGCGACCGCCCGGCGATTCTCTTGTTGCTCCGCCATCGCTATCACCTGCTCGTAGGCCTTGGCGGCGTCTTCGAAGCGGCCGAGGTCCGCCAGTCCGTCGGCTTTGTCGGTGAGAGCGGCGATGGCCATCCGGTCGTTCTTCAGATTCTCGAACTGTTGGAGCGCCCGGTCCAGGTGCGGGAGGGCGGCTTCCACATCGCCACTCATCCGAAGCGCGCGACCCAGCGCGTGCTCGGCCATAGCGCCATCATCGGCCGCGCCTGGATAAGCGGACTCGCCGGCCGCGTTGCACCTTGACAGCAAGGATTTCGCGGCGGACGCCGCTTCAGCCCAACGGCCTTCATAGATCAGACGTTCGATGGAAGCCCGCTCGGCTTCGAAGCGCGCGTTACTCCATTCGCCCAGGGCTCGCGCCGCCTCGGTCCGGATCTCGACCACCCGCGCCAGCACTCTGGGCCTGTTCAATGCCGAAACCAGCCGCTCCAATGCTGTAGCGGCCTGCACCACCCGTTCCGGCGCTGCGATCGTGGCCAAACGCTCCAGGGCTGCTAAGAGGTTTGCCATGTCCAGCAGAGCCAGTTCGTGGGCAAGGCGGGGATCACTGTATTCTTGCTCATACAAAAATCCCAACTCATCGAGCACGCCTTCCACCCAAGCGATGGTCGAAGCGTCCCGTTCCGCCGGAGTGAGATCGATCGAGAACAGAGCTGGGTCAAAGCGCAAGTAGCCCGGCTCGATAAGCTCGGCCAGACCCACACCAATCAGGGCACGGGCAACCCCCAGGGCTTGATCCTGGCCGAGTTGCAAAACCGACTTGATGGCCCCAAGGTCTCCGCCACCCTGAAAAACGCTGAGCGGCCGTATCGCCCGCCGCATCTCGGCAGGCAACCGGCGCAGCGATAACTCGGCGCTGGCCAGCAGCGAGTTCTCCCGGTCACCGGGGTGCTTGGCTTCGATTGCCTGCAATATCGGGATCAGGTTCTGCGTTGCGTGGCGCACCCCGTCCTCTCCAACTTCACGGGCAATCAAGACCAGGGCGCGGGCGTGGCCACCGACGGCGTCCACCAGGTTCTCCAGGTCTTCCTCCGTCGCGGGCGTCTTCGGTGCGTTGGGGAGCAGGTTCCCCACCAGGCGGATGGCGGTGTCGCGGTCGAGGCGGCCGATCCGCAGCGCGTTGCCGTCGAAGGGCGCCGGGAGGGCTTCGCGGGTGGTGAAAATCAGGCGTGTCTGGCCGGCCTTGCCCAGCCTGCCGCAAAGCTCCAGGATCTCGCTTGGGTTCCCCAGAATCGACTCCACGTTGTCGATCAACAGCACCGCTCGATGCTCGCCGAGGGCCCGCTCCAGGAGTTTGCAGCCGAGTTCGTCATCGGTGCCAACGCGCGTTTCAAAGTTCGGAATGAGCTGCGCGCCGATGGAATGCAGGACCTGGCGCGCTTCGGTGATCTGCTCGACCGAGGCGAAGGCCGCCCGCTCGAACCGGCGCGTGGCTACCAGCCATCGGGCGAGTTCGGCGGCAAACGTCGTCTTGCCCTCGCCTCCAGAGCCTTGAACTACCAGGTAGCGTTCCCGTGCCAAGATCCGTTCGGCGCGCAGCAGGTCGCGGCTGCGGCCCAGGAATTGGTGCGGCGGTTCGGACGGCAGCCAGCCCAGCGCGAGTTGCTCTTGCTGTGCTATCACGGCCCGCACCCGGGTGGCGGGCACCTCGCGGATCAGTTGCGGGTCCTGCTCCTCCTGGAAGAGGACGGGCACGAACCAGTCTTCCAGGTGCATTTCGCCCAGGAAGGTTTTGCCCCGCAGGGTATTCGCCTTGAGCGCGCGCTGTCCCCACAGCATGGCTTGGCCGACGGGCTTGCCGCTCAGTAGCGCCCGGTAGAACTCCGCGATGAAGAGGCGGGCCGTTTCCACCAGCACGGAGTGGCTCATGGCGACGACCGAGGCCACGCCGCTTTCGAGCAGGCGCCCGGCGACGGAGGCAGCGGGGTCAGTAAGGGTTTGGGCGGTTTGGCAGGCTTCCAGGAAGAAGAGCGGTATGCGATGATGGCGCACGATGTCCGCGATTTTGTCAGCGCCGACGAGTTGGCTACTGCGCGCGGCGTCCTCGAAGCAAAGCATGCCGAGACCGTGCGGGCGGTCGTAGACACCGTGGCCATCGAAGTGGACCACATGGTAGGGTTCGCCCGCCTTCGCGGTGCGCTCCAGTTCCGCCTGGAGCGCATCCAGTGTCGGCGGATCAAGCAGTTGGAAAGAGGCGAGGTCGCCTGATTGCGAGAGAGCTTCCACCAGTGGACGTGCGCTGACCCGGTGATCGATGTAGGCGACTGAATCGTCCTCGGGGCGCGGGCTTACCAACAGGACGCGGATGGGAGGCAGGGTAGCCAGCGCGGGTTGCCAATTGGTGTTGGGAAGGCTGCGACGGACACGGACGGGCCGCTCGTCCTGAAACAGGTAACCGTCGGCGTCGTGAATCAGCTCCCACGGCAAGGCGAGCAGGAGCGTGGCAGCTTCAGCGGCCTGCTTCTGTTGTTCGTCAGGCGTTCCTTTGATCAGCCGCCGATCCGCCTTCACCGTGAAGCGCCGTTCGCTAGTAGCCGCGGCCTTCCAGGCAGCCAGTGCCGGGCTGGCATCCGGGTCGTTGACGGCATCGTATAGAGCGCGGCCCCATCGAGGCAGCGCCTCCACCACGCGCTGGGCCCGCTCCTGGAACAGCCCGGCCGGCCAGTTGATGTAGCGCTCCAGATACCACTTGATTTCTTCGCCTTCAATGGGACCGAGCGGCGCGGTGAACCGGTACCGCCCGCTTTCGACCATAGGGCCGGCATCGGGCGGACGGTAGGTTAGCTTGGCGACGGCAACGGCGCGGCGTTTGCCATCGAGTTCCGCGACCGTGGGGTCGGTCAGTTCGAGGATCAAGTCCGCCACGGGCCTGGCCTGTTCCTGAGCCTGCTCCACGACCTCCTTGGGGAGTTCCAGGCCGATGGCGACGAGGATGTCCGGAAGCACGGCAGTGATCGCTCCGGGACCGTCGGCAAGCGGGATGTAGATTGGCTCTTCACCAATCATGCGCCGCAGAGCCGTCTTTCCGATCTCCGGGCGCACCAGGGGAATGATTTTCTTTCGGGCTGCCTTGGCCAAATCGATTTCGCGCTCCACCCACTCCGAGTTCATGGCGTGGAGGCTGACGAGGATCAGGAAATGATCGGTCCTTTCGATTGCCTTTCGAAGCTCGGAATTCAGTAAGTCGCCGGCCGAAAGCCATTGGGAGTCGTCCCAGGGCTCGATGCCCAGCGACTCCAATGCATTGCGCAGGGCGCGGACAATAGCGTCATCCTGCGAAGCATGCGAGAGGAAGACTGACTTAGCGGCCATGACGGTTATTGCCGTCAGTAATTATGGCACAGGTTAACTTGGCCGCCAGATCGGTTCAGCAGCGGGACAAACTCAACCGGAACTTCGGTGATGAAGTCCTTCAGTCTGATCGAATCTGGTAAGAAGAAGGCGTGATCCAGCCTCGCTGCGCTGCCGATGCCGAGCCCGCGCCTCTCGCGGAACTAACGGTAGCCGGGTGGCGTATATTAGGGATGTAAGGACCTCAAACTATGGCAGGCCGAAGGAGACGCTCGTTTTTTTGGATCTTTCTGGCGTTCCTGGTGTTGGCCGGCGGGGCCGCTTTCTTTTCCCTGCGTGCGCTAAGCCGCACGCCGGCCAAGCTCGATCCCGACAAACTCGTCAGGGCGGTACGCGCGGACCTGGCCCGGTCGGTGGTCGCTACCGGGAAGATCGAACCCACCACCAAGGTGGAGATCAAGTCCAAAGCCAGCGGAATCATTCTCAAACTGCCGGTCAACGTGGGCGACGCCGTACACCAGGGCCAGGTAATCTGCGAACTCGACCAGAACGACATCCTTCCCAGGATCCGCCAGTCGGAGGCGGCCCTGGGGTTTGCCGAAGCGACCCTCAAGAGCGCGCAGGCCGAGTACGAACGCAACAAAGTGGAAGCGGAAGGGCCCGATGTGCCGTTCCTTAAGCGGGACCTGGACCGCACCCGCGAACTCCTGCTCGACAAGTTGACTCCGCGGAGCGCTCGCGACGAGGCCGAAAAGAACTATGAAATGGCGCGCAACCGCCAGCAACAGGCTCAGGTCAACCTGGGTGTTTCCGCGGCCTCCATTAAGAAGGCCGAGGCTCAAGTGGAGCAGGCGCGCGCGCAACTGGCCCAGACCCAGGAGGACCTGCGCAACGCCACCATCGCTTCCCCAATTGACGGCGTCGTGCTCTCGCGCGACCGGGAGGTCGGCGATGCTGTCAGTTCTATTCTGACCATGGGCTCCGGTGCCACCTTGATCATGACCGTGGGCGACCTGCGCGAGGTCTACGTCAAGGGCAAAGTGGATGAAAGCGACATCGGAAAGGTCTATTACGGCCAACCCGCCCGTATCGCCGTGGAATCCTACAAGGACCGGAAATTCGCGGGCAAAGTCACGAAAATCTCGCCCATGGGGGTTGAAAAAGACAACGTAACTACGTTCGAGGTGCGCGTTTCTATCTCCAACGAGTCCCGCAAACTCATGGCCACCATGACGGCCAATGCCGAAATCATGCTGGAGGAGCACATGGGTGTGCTGGCCATTCCCGAAGGCGCGATCATTTACAAGAAGGACCGGAGCACTGAAGTCGAAATCCCCGACGCCGCAACTGAAACCGGGCGGCGCCGCGTGGCCGTGACCACAGGGATCAGCAACGGCTCGAAAACCGAGATCACCAAAGGACTGAACGAAGGCCAACAGGTGATTCTGCAGTAGCCATGTTCTACCTTCGCGAACTCTTCGCCCAGGTCTTTTCCAGCCTACTGCGCAACAAGCTGCGCAGCTTTCTGACCATGGCGGGAATCGCGTGGGGGGTGGCGTCCATCGTGATCATCGTCGCCATGGGCGACGGATTCAAAGCCGGCCAGCGCGACCGGTTCCGCGAACTGGGCGAGAACATCGTGGTGGTCTTCCCCGGCCGGACCGAAAAGCAGGCCGGCGGCCAGCGGGCCGGCCGACGCATCCGCCTGAACTACGACGATGTCCGCGACATCCGGACCGAATGCTTCCTGGTACGAGCGCTGGTGGCTGAACTCCAGAACCCGGCGCGTGCCGTTACGCCATTCAACAGCGGCACATTCTCTGTGATGGGCGTGGAGCCGCTGTACTCGCAGATCCGCAACGTTCCGGTGGACCGGGGCCGCTTTCTGGTGGAGCAGGACGATGCGGAATCGGCTCGGGTGGCCGTGCTGGGAGACAACGTCCGCAAGCAACTCTTCGGAGACCGCCCGGTTGCCCCAGGTGGCACATTCAAGCTAAACGGACTGGACTACCGAATCGCCGGACTGACGCCACCCAAAACTCAGAACAGCAGCTATAACGGTTTGGACGCCGACAAGATCTTCATCCCCTATTCGACCATGGTGCGCGATGTTCCGCTCACCGATGAGAATTTCCATCCCGGCATTGTCAGCGATCTGATCTACACTCCGAAGTCGCCTTTGGAGTGGAAGCAGGCGCGCGCCCAGGTGCGCCGCGTGCTCGCCCGAAATCATCGTTTCGAATCCGATGACAACGGCGCGCTCTTCATTTGGGACACGGTCGAAAACGCGCAACTGGTGGACAAAATCTTCACTTCCATGACCATCTTTCTGGGTGCCATCGCCGTTGTGACGCTCACGCTGGGCGGCGTTGGGGTAATGAACATCATGCTGGTGACGGTAACCGAGCGAACTCGCGAAATCGGCCTGCGCAAAGCCGTGGGTGCTACGCGCAGCCGCATCCTCAGCGACTTCCTGCTGGAAGGGGTTCTGCTAGCCGCGCTGAGCGGCTTAGGAGGCTGGTGCGGCGCTTATGGGCTGGCCGCCGCCGTGAACCGGCTACCCAAGCGGGAAATGTTCGGCGGGCTGCCGGTGACCGGCGCCACCACGGCCATTGCGTTCGCGGCGCTAGGCCTGATCGCAGTGGCCTCCGCACTTTGGCCCGCGTGGCGCGCCGCCAACCTGACGCCAGTGGAGGCCTTGCGCTATGAGCGGTAGCTCGCTCTTCCGGGAAGCTGGTCAGGCCCTCCGCTTCAATCGGCAGCGCAGCCTGCTCACCACCATCAGCCTGGCTTGGGGCGTGGCCTGCTTCGTCATTCTCTTCTCGTACGGCGATGGTTTCCACTTCGCCATGCGAAAAGCCTTCCTGACCGTGGGGCAGGACCTGGTACTGACTTTTGGGGGCCAAACCTCCACCCAGGCCGGCGGTGAACGTGCCGGCCGGAGAATCCGCCTGGAACGCGCCGATGTGGAGACCATCCGCGAATCGGTTCCGATGGTGGCCGCCATTTCGCCCGAAATGATGATGGGCGGAATGACCGTGGTTCACGGATACCGAAGCCAAACCACCATGGTGCGCGCGGTGAACGCGTCCTATGGGAGGATTCGAAACATGAGCATGGGCTCCGGACGGTGGCTGGGTCCGGAAGATGATTTGCAGAAACAGCGGGTGGCCGTGCTCGGCGCCAAGGCTGCGGATAAGCTCTTTGGTGAAATCCCGCCCGAAGCCGAAGAGATCACCATTAACGGCCTTCGTTTCGTGGTGATCGGCGTGCTTCTCACCAAGACCCAGATTGCCAACTACAGCACGCCGGACAACGACTGCGTTTTCATTCCGTACGAAACGGCCACGCTGTTCCGGGATTTGAAATACCCTAGCGACATCGTCTGGACGCCCGCCAATCCGGTGTTTCGCGAGCAGGCCGTGAAGCAGGTCCGCGAGATCTTCGCTCGTCTGCACAATTTCTCCGCTACTGACGAGCGCGCCCTGCAGGTTTTCATCTTCAACGAATTTATGCGCCTGGTGGACAACATGGGCATCGCGCTGCGGTTGTTGCTGGGCTTCATCGGCGCCCTGACGCTGGCCATCGGCGGGGTGGGCCTGGCCAACATCATGCTGGTCTCGGTCACGGAGCGCACCCGCGAGATCGGCGTGTTGAAGTCGATCGGCGCCACGCGCGGTTCGATCCTGGCCCAGTTCCTGATCGAGGCCTTCGCTATCGTGACCGCCGGCGGCGCAATCGGGGTCGCCGCCGGTTACGCCGTCACCTGGCTGCTGGGCACCCTGCCGATGCTCGGCCCCCTGTTCCAGGACACCAGCGGTGCCGGCGACATCCACCTCCAAATCTCCACTTTCGCGATTGTCACATCGACGCTGCTCCTGGAGACTGTGGGCTTGATCGCCGGACTTCTACCCGCCATCCGGGCCGCGCGGTTAGACCCGATTGAAGCGCTCCGGTACGAGTGATTCGTCTGCGTTTTCGCATGAGCGATGAAAGCGCCATGTGGGGCAGATTGTGAATCTGCGGCGGATTGGCAATCCGCCTGCCGGAGAACGGCGTGCGGCCGAACTTCCTTCAGCCCCTCCGTGCTTCTCCCCTTGCCTGGCTGTGAGCCTGGGCGACTTTCGAGGGTGCGCGGGTTGGCAACGCCGGCAGGGTTCCCCTTGACGAAAGGGACGTGCGGTGACTTCTTGCCGAACCGGAGCAAGCAGCTATGCGACTCGCGACTCGTCTTCCGGAGACCGTCGAAAAGGCTCTCATGGGCGCTGCGTGAGAATGGCCCAAGACCGATATCGCCGGCGGTCGCGATCCGGAAGGATCTGAATCAGTCCGATTGCCCGGGGGCCGCGGGACGCCAGCAGCAGAATCGTTAGTGGAACGGGCTGTTAGCGACAGCTATGCCGCATGGGAGAGAACGGCGCTCTTCCGATAAGCCGATACTGCCGTAACGGAAATCACCTCTTTCCGAGTGGGCGACTTAACTGGCCATTTTCTGCTCATTTCTCGGGCGGTGCGAGTTTGAGTGCTGCAGTGATGATCTTGGTGAGGCGGTTGGCAAGATGATCGAGGTGACGCCGGGGGCGCCCATCCGGCAGGGTACGACGAAACATTTCCAGGACATGTTGGGACGCGCGTAGTGATTCAATGAGTCCGGGCAGGTCGGCACGCACGGAAGCAGCTGGTGATTTCGGTTGCGGTACGAGATGTCGAGGCTGGAATCGGGCGAGGTGAAACTCGCGTTGCAGGTCGGGCAAGGTGATACGGAGATACTGCTTTCAATCGCTGGACGCTACCGCTCGCTCAGCGCATTGGCCGGTATAAACCGACAATTCGCCTGGAGATCAAGGCCAAGCTCGCATGGCTGGTGGCAGCACGAACCGCGAACGTGTGCTTGGGTACCACCTCACAAGTGACATGAAATTCCCAGACCAATTCCCCGTAGCGAGCACGAATCGAGGAGTGTTTCGTCCATACCGAAAACGGGAGCCGGAAAATCAAGTGCGAATCTGCGAACGATTCGACGGCTCAACGAGCGGAGGTTCTATCGGCATCGAACTCCGAAGTCATCCTCTTGAGCCTGGCCCAGAACCAATAGTTCTGGACGGACAGAACCATTATGAAGACGAAAGTCCCAAGTACCGCCACCCAAAGAGGAATCGTTTGCACCGCAAGCGGCCTCGCAAATCCCCCCGCGATCACGCGCACCGCCACGGCGACCACGAAGCTGTTCAAAATCGCAACAATCTGCGGCAATCCGACCATAATGGCCGACTTCGACCGCAATGCGCCTGTCTGCCAAAATGCAGGTTCATTTGGCCCCAGGCGAGCGAGAATTAGATGCTTGTCGAGATCCTCACACCGTTGCGTAAAGAACAGCCTTATCCGATTGATGCCCCGAATAGCGACGATCGTTTCGATCGCCCTCTCGACCATTCGAACGAACGTGATTACGCCCAGCAAGAGTACGCACAACGCTAGTAGTCCGCTTATGAACGGGAAGATCGCAAACAGATCTTTGCCAAATTTCTCCTGCATCGAGACAGATAGCCCTAAAGCTGTTACACTAGCTGCCACTACGGTCAAGTAAACCGTGATACGTGATTCCTGGGTTCTTATCAGGTCGTTTCGCAGGTCACGAAGGAAGTCATATTCCTTCAGCATGAACTGGATGGCTTCGGCTTCTCCGACTTCAACGAGCATCATCACTCCACAAACGAACGCCTCAACTTGGGCCTAATTATTATCGCGCAACGGAGCGTACCCCAGACGGAACACGCGTCACTCGGAAAGCGCCCATCGAAGGTCGCCCGCACCCCATAGAGAAATCAAGAAGGTGCGAAACGGCGATTTTCATCCTTCCCCCTGTGCGTCCAGCGCTCATGCGAAACAGATTTTCCAACCTGTCGTCATGGCCGGGCGCGGGAAGCAAAAGCGAGGAAACCTTCGAGAATGGCCGGGCGTGTTTTCAGCAAGTTGCTGGAGGCTTTCGACCGTGCCCCACTGTGCTATCACTAGAACTGAGTGGATCGTATCGGGCGTTACAAGATTGTGCGGGAATTGGGGCGTGGGGCCATGGGTGTCGTCTACCATGCCATCGACCCGAACATCGGCCGCCCGGTAGCCATCAAAACGATCCAGCTAGGTGCAGTCCGCAAACCGGAAGAGCAGGAGCGCCTGCGCGAGCGCCTGTTCCGGGAAGCCCGGTCGGCCGGAATGTTGTCGCATCCGGGCATCGTCACTATCTACGATGTGGAGCAGCAGGGCGACTTGGCCTACATCGCCATGGAGTACGTCGATGGTCCGACCTTGGACCAGGTACTGTCGGAACCCGAGGCCCTGACGGCGGAGCAGATGTTTAGCGTCCTCGGCCAGACCGCCGTGGCGCTGGATTACGCCCACCTCAAAGGTATTGTTCACCGCGACATCAAACCGGCGAACATCATGATCGCGTCCGATGGCACGGCCAAGATCGCGGATTTCGGCATCGCCAAGATCACCGCATCCGAGAATCTCACCATGACCGGTTCCATTGTCGGTACGCCGCACTATATGTCTCCGGAGCAGGTGCAGGGAAAGCAGGTGGACGGCCGCTCCGACCAGTTCTCGCTGGCCGTGATCGCCTACGAAATGCTGACCGGCGAGAAGCCGTATGCGGGCGAGCACCTCACGACCGTGGTCTACAAGATCGTTGCCGAAGAGCCGGTTTCGCCGCGCCGCCTGAACCCAGGTTTGAGTTCGGCCATCGAAGCCTGCTTGAGCAAGGCAATGGCCAAGAAGCCGGAGGCCCGTTACCGCAACTGCCAGGAATTCACGGCGGCGCTGGAAAGCGCCGGGGCGGCGAGCAAAGGCTGGAAGCCCATGCCCCGCGGCGGCAGCCTCAATGAACCCACCATGGTGGATGCACCCAAGCCTGCCGTGGCGCTGCCTCTCCCGCACCGCCCGGCCCGCGCCGGTGATACCACCGCCACCGCGGCTACCCCAAAAAAGCGCCGGTCCGGATTTGTTCTGTTTCTGGTTGGGATGTTGTTCGTGGCGGCCCTGCTGGTGGGCATGGGACTGTTGATCTCCAAGAAGACCTACACGCCGCCGCCTTCACTTGCGAACGAAGCGAAAGAGGAACAGCCCAAACCCCAGCTTCCGTCTGGCACTACCGCGCCACCGGCCGCAGCCGAAGCGAAACCGAGCCCGCTGGGGTCTTTAGAAAGCAAGCCCCCCGAAACGCCGCCAGTCACTTCGCCGGAGCAGACCGTGGCGTCAACTCCTCCGAGCGACGTGGTGACGCCGCCCCCAGCCGAGCCCCGGCCCAAGCCCTCGCCTCCGAAGGACGGTGAGTCTGCGCCGCGCCGCCCGCTGGTGCAAAACGCCGGCGGTCCCCAGGACATTGTGGTCACCAGCAGCCCGGGCGGCGCTACCGCCACGCTCGACGGCAACCCGGCGGCGGCCTGTACCACTCCCTGCTCCCTGATCGCCGCACCCGGCAACCACACCGTCGCGGTCACCATGGCCGGTTACCAGATCGAGCATCGGTACGTGGTGGTTGGGACCGCCCCTCTGGAACTGCCGCCGGTGGTGCTGCGCGCGTCCGGTGGAACCCTCATGCTCACCAGCGACCCTCCGGGCGCCGCGGTTGTGGTGAATGGCAAGCGCATCGAGCAGGTTACGCCGGTGCAAATCCCGCTTCCCCTGGGAACCTACACGGTTACCTTGGAGAAAGGCGGCAAGCAGGTCACCGAAAAAGTGGAAGTCCGCAACGGCATCAACTACCGGAAGATTCTTCTTGGGCAGTGAACGCCGGCACCACGGTCATCGCGCCTTCCAACGGGTTCGTCCACGTCCAGTTCTGCCGTTCGATAATGGTGCGGGGTTCGTAAGTGTGACCTTCGGCGAGCCGCCGCTCCTCGCGCCGTGTGCTCCACAGCAGCACCGGGCCTAGGATCCGAGTTATCAGCCGGCTGACCAGCCCAAACTCGCGTCCCACCTCTTCCCGCAGGTTCCGAACGCTTTCGCTGGCGGCGGGATTGCTCCGGCACAGGTGTTTTTCCATGGCCCACAGCGCCGCCGCGTAACCATCGGGCAGCGCCCGTGCCTCGCGCGCAAAACGCGCCCGCACACGCAAATCCCCGTCCTGTTTGTAGCGTTGCCATCCTTCCAAAGTGGTCCGGCAGATGCGGTAGATACTCGGGCCGTTGCGCTCGAAATCCCGGCGGAACGCCCAGTCCAACCATTTCTTGGAATCCTCGCGCGAAATGGCGGCGTGCTGGAAGTTGAACTGATGCTGCCCGTGTATATCGGCCAGGTTGACATCCGGCAGCATGCGGCCCTGCTCCTGCATCTGGAAAAACAGCGGCGTCCCGGGGACCGGAGTGTACAACATGAACTGGTGGAAATCGGTGTCGTGGGCCACCGCGTGCTCGAGTTCGCCCTGGATGTTCTGCGGCGTATGGTGTTCCAGCCCCACGATGGTGGAGCCCAGAACCTTGATCCCATGGCGGCGAAGCTCCGCCGTGAGCGAAAGCGTGTCGGCGCCCTTCAGCTTGGTGTACGACGAATGCGGCGATTCCAGCCCCATCCAAACCCACGAAACACCCAGTTCCACCAGTTCCCGCATAGTGTACTGGCTGATGGCGTTGGCCGACGAAAAGACATACAGCGACCAGGCTTTCGCACCTGCCTTCATGTGCTCCAGCAATTCCATCGCCCGGCGTTTGTGCAGCAGGAAATTCTCGTCCATCATGAAGAACGATTTAACGTGGAGCTTCCGTTCCGTGTCCGCCATCACGCGGAACAACTCGGCGCCCGTGTCGTAGAAGTTGAGGAACTTCCCCTTGCCGCCGAAGAAGGCCGAGGTAGTACAGAAGTTGCACCCCATCGGGCAGCCCACCGAGGGAATGATGGTGGCGGCCGTGGTTCCCTTGGTGACCGGCAGTTTGAAACCCAGGGTGCGGGCATCAAATCCGGAAACGATCGCGGGATGCCGGATGGGCGCCGCGTCATCCTCGCCCAGGTAGCGCCGCATCCAGGCGATGCCATCGCCGCGCACGATGTGGTCGGCGTCAATCATGGTTTCGATGCCGGGAATGGCCGTCACGTGGCCGCCCACCACGATCGCCGATTCGGGCGAAAGTTCCCGCACCGTGCGGCACATCTCCCGCACCTTCCCCACGTTCACGATGATGGAGGAGATGCCCACAATGTCGTAATGGTTGGCCCCCAGTTCCGCCGCAAAGGACTCGCGGGTGGGAAAATCGAGCACCGTCGTGGGCGCCGAAATATTCTGCTGCATCATGAGGATGCCCCACGACCGGTGGAACATGCGCAGCGAAAACGGCCCCTGCTCGCGCGTTACCTGGTTGTGGTACAGCTCCATTGGATTGATTTTGCGGCTGCCGAATTCGTCGTCCTGCGCATAGGGGCCGAAGACGGAGCTGAACAGGACGCGCGCGCGCGTGCCTTTGGGATGTTTCGCGGTTGGAGACAATGAGTGCTAAAACTCCTTATCAATTTGAAGGTAGCACTCGTCCGGCGAGAGAAATGTCATAGTTTTGTCGCCGCTACGCATGCGGCTTGCCGCATTGCCATATGATACCCGCCGGCACGCCTGATGGCACGGAAAGAGGCGTCTTCAGGTGCTACAATGTAGCAATGAGGAAGGCTTCGATTCGCGATCTGCACATTCGGACGTCTGAACTGGTTCGAGCGGCCAAGGATGGGGAAGTTATCGTCATTGAAAATCGAGGCGAACCGGTGGCTGAGTTACGGCCATTGACGAAGAAGAAGCCAAAGGTCAAGTTTCCCGATATGACTGAGCTGTGGGCAAAAATGCCACAGGTCAAGACGGACAGCACCGTTTTCATCTCCGAAGACCGCGATCGATGTACCTAGATTCCGCGTATGTCGCGAAGTTCTATGTGAATGAGCCGGATTCGCTGGCAGTACGTGAGGCGATGCGGCGCGCCGAGTCACTAGTCACCTCCGCTTGGTCGGTTGCCGAAGTGATGTGCGCTTTTCATCGCCACTTTCGCGAGGGCGCTCTGGACGCGAAGCAGTTCCAACGGACTTTGCACACATTTCGCGAACATACGGAGATCGAATTCTGGACCCTAATACCTGTAACGGAGGTTGTGCTCGCGCGAGTCGCCGCCAGAATCGCCGCTCTGCCCGCTGAAGTCTTCCTACGAGCGGGCGATGCGATTCAGTTAGCGTCGGCAGTGGAAAGCGGCGAGCACGAGATCTGGAGCAGCGACCGGCGCCTGTTGGCGGCCGCCCTGCATTTTGGGCTGACCGGCCGCACCGCGTAAATCACCCCGCCACCGGTGCCGCCTGCCCGACTTTCTTCCCGCCGCGCTTCCAGGACGTCACCCTCGCTGGATCGCCGACAGGTAGATGTAGAACACCGGCGTCAGGTACAACGTCAACTAGCTGCGAGAAGAGCAAACGTCCCACCACAACCAGGCCCAGCGGTTGCCGCGCTTCGCCGCCGGCGCAGTAACCCAGCGCGATCGGCACCGCGCCCAGCAGCGCCGCCATGGTCGTCATCATGATGGGGCGGAAGCGGATCAGGCAACCTTCATACATCGCCTGCTCCGGGGAGAGGCCGTGGTGCCGTTCGGCTTACAACGCAAAGTCGATCTGACGAAAGCTCCGAGGGGATCGCCAAGTGATGAGTGTGTGCGACTCGAACCGCTGACCGCCACCTTGTCACGGGGAATCTCTTGCAGGCAGCGCAACAGAAAGCACGAGACTTATGAAACAGGTTTTAGGACCTTAAATAGAATAAAAAAATGCTATCCTGTAAGGTTGGAAATCAGCCGGACCTCTGAGACCGCCGCCGCGACGACATGAGCGCGGCTACTCGCAGAAGCCATCTGCGATCCCAGGGCAGGGAGACAGTATGGAGTTCACACGGTACATCTGGGAATTGTATGCAGCTTCCGACTATGGACGCGCTGCCATCGCGAAGCCCGCAGAAGCGTTCGCGGCTGGCAGCGACGGCGAAGCCGATGCACTCTCTGCATTTCGCGTCCAGCTCTTTCGAGAAGGGCCCGACGGCGACCTCATTCCGAATGAAAACGATTTCGGCGAGACCGACGTGCGCGAGGACCTCCGGACCTGTTTTTCCGGGCGAGCCATCGACGATCCCGAAGCTGCGAAACTGCTGTTTACAGAGTTGGTGGACAAAGGCCTGAACCTGTCTCTCGAAGGGGACGGAGAAACCTTCTTTTACTGTCTTGGAGGAAAAGAGTTCGAGGACGACATATTCGCCAACATCGGAGCTTTCTCGCTGGGGCTCTACGGACTTTTCCCGGAGTACTTTTGTCCTTTTCTCTTCAGAACCAGATTCGACCACTTTTCCGCCCTGTGCCGAAGCTTCAACATCCCGATTCCCCAACCGCCGGGCAAGACCCAGAGGCGCGATCGGGCGCTTTATTATCTCGCCCTAAACGAGGCCCTACAGGAATTCCGGACTAGACACACCAGCTCAGGCCGCCGGAGCTAAACGCCTTCCTTTATGATTTCGCCCCGCGGGTGCTAGCGGCCGAGCAGGATGTGGAGTTGCCCCCACCGTCACGCGTCTGGTTCACGATGGGCGGCATCAATGACAACGGCGATTTTGAGTTCCTGGACCAGGCTGACCAGAACAGTACCGCGAGATGGCAGGGTAATGTCGAGACCAGGCGGGGCGACGTTATTCTGATGTGGTGCGTTTCACCCCGCAGCTACCTGCATTCCATTTGGCGAGCGCTGGACGACGGTTTTGCGGATCCGTTCTTCTATTTCTACAGCTCGATGCGGATCGGGCGACGTACCAAGTTGCCGCCGGTCTGCTTCAAGGAATTCATGGAAGACCCGGAGTTGGCTGCGAACAAATCGGTTAGGGCACATTTTCAAGGGGCCGGCGGAAAACCTTTCCCGCTCGAAGATTACCTCGTCCTCTTGGAGATCCTAAAGCGCAAGGGCTGCGAAACTTCAAATCTGCCCATCCCCCCTCCGCACGCGTTTGTTTTTGGTGATCGGCTTGAGAACGAGCGGGATGTAGAAATCCAGCTTGTCGAGCCACTACTCACGCAGTTGGGATATTCCGCAAGCGAGTGGATCAGGCAGATGCCCCTGCGCATGGGACGGGGAGAGCGCAACTACCCGGACTATGCAGTGGAGCCGAATCTGACGCGGGGTGAAGAGTCCGCAAGCTTCCTGATCGAGACGAAATACGAGATTGCGACGAAGCAGCAACTAGAGGATGCTTTTATTCAGGGCAAGTCGTACGCGCTCAGGCTACAAGCTCTGGCGTTTATGTTGGCGGCCAAGGAGGGGATCTGGCTCTATCGGCAGACCGATGGGTTCTCCTCTGAACGCTATCTCCACTGGACTTGGCAGGAGATCGAGCACCCAGACCGTTTCCATGAACTCGCTGCCGAGTTGGGCAAAAGTCGCCTGCCACATCGACGTCGCCACGCTCGTGCACATGCAGTCAAAGCACCGCCGGAACTGGTGAGCAGCGGCGAATAGGATACTGCCTGTCGATTCCGGTTCAATGAGTCAGCGCGGTACTGGGTCTGGTTCTGGTTCTGGTCTCACCCCGCCACCGGTGCCGCCTGCCCGACTTTCTTCCCGCCGCGCTTCCAATGCGTCACCTTCTCCTGGATCGCGGACATGTAGATGTAGAACACCGGCGTCAGGTACAACGTCACTAGCTGCGAGAAGAGCAAACCACCCACCACTACCAAGCCTAGCGGCTGCCGTGCTTCGCCGCCGGCGCCGTAGCCCAGGGCGATCGGCACCGCGCCCAGCAGCGCCGCCATGGTCGTCATCATGATGGGGCGGAAGCGGATCAGGCAACCTTCATAGATGGCCTGCTCCGGGGAAAGGCCATGGTGCCGTTCGGCTTCCAACGCAAAGTCGATCTGCATGATTGCGTTCTTCTTCACGATGCCGATCAGCATGATCAGGCCGACGAACGCATAGATGCTCAGTTCGATCTTAAACACCACCAGGGTGAGCAAGGCGCCGAAACCGGCCGACGGCAGGCCCGACAGGATCGTGATGGGGTGAATGTAGCTTTCATACAGAATGCCCAGCACGATATACACCACCATGATCGCGATAACCAGCAGCACCCAGAGATTGCCCAGCGAACTCTGGAATGCCTTCGCCGCTCCCTGGAATTGCGTGCTGATCGTGCCGGGCAGCATCTGTTCCGCCAGCGCCTGGACTTGGTCCACTACTTCGCCTAACGCCGCTCCCGGCTTCAGGTTGAACGAGATAGTGGCTGCAGGAAGCTGTCCGTAGTGGTTGATGGTCTGTGGTCCCGTCTCCGTAACGATGCGCGCCAGCGTGTCCAGCGGAACTAGTTTCCCCCCGGCGGTCTTGAAATAAAGCAGAGAAAGCGCACGCGGGTCGGCCTGGTAGCGCGGCTCCAGCTCCAACAGGACTTTGTACTCGTTCACCGAACCGTAGATGGTGGAGACCCACCGCGGCCCGTAGGCGTCGTAAAGGGCGTTTTCGATCAGGTTGGCATTCACGTTCATCGCGCCCGCTTTGTCGCGGTCGATGGTGACGTTGACCTGCGGCGTGGTCACCGCCACGTCGGTAGTTACGTCCTCGACGCCCTGCAGCTTTTCGACCGCTTCCGTCAGCGCTTCGGTCTGCGCGTATAGTTCCGGTTTATCCGGCGTCTGCATCGAGAATTGGTAGAGGCTCTTGGTGACCTGTCCGCCAATGCGGATTGTGGGCGGGTTTTGCAGGTAGCTTTTCATGCCGGCGAAGGCGGCCAGCTTCGGACGCAGTTCCTTGATTATGTCGTTGACTCCCAGCGGTCTCCGGTTGCGCGGTTTCAGGTGCACCACCAACTGCCCGTAATTGGGGCCGCCCAGGTTGGAAGCCGTCGTGCCGCCTACGCTTGCCATCAGCGAATCCACATTCGGATCTTGCGAGACTGTGTCGGCGATCCTCTTTTCGTAGTCCACCATCTGGTAATAGGAAGTGCCCTGCGCGGCTTCCGTGATCACTGTCAACTGGTCGGTGTCCTGGTCCGGAATGAAGCCCTTGGGGATCTTGACGAACATGTAAGTGGTGGCCGCCAACACCACCACAAAGCTCACCATCATGAGCGGGCGGTGACGCAGAGAAAGCTTGAGAGTTACGTCGTACCAGCGCAGCATCCCATCGAAGAATTTCTCGGTAATCCGGTAGAACCAGCCGCGCTTTTCCTCGTGGGCCGCCTTCAGGAAGCGGCTGCACAGCATGGGTGTCAACGTCACGGAAACCACGCCGGAAATCAGGATCGCCACTGTGATGGTGACCGCGAACTCTTTGAACAGCCGGCCCAATACGCCGCCCAGGAACAGCACCGGGATGAACACTGCGGCCAGCGACAGCGTCATCGAAACGATGGTGAATCCGATTTCTTCGGAACCCTTGAGGGAAGCCAGCAGAGGCCGCTCGCCCAACTCGATGTGCCGGACGATGTTTTCCAGCATGACAATGGCGTCGTCCACCACGAAGCCGATGGAGAGGATCAGCGCCATCATCGACAGGTTGTCCAGGCTGTAGTCGAGAAGGTACATCACCGAGAACGTGCCGATGATCGAAAAGGGCAGCGCCAGGCTGGGAATGATCGTGGCCGAGACGTTCCTCAGGAAAAGGAAAATCACCAGCACCACCAGTCCCAACGTCAGCAGCATCGTGAACTGCACATCCTTGTACGACTCGCGAACAGTGTCGGAACGGTCGTACAGAATGTCCATATTCACCGAAGGCGGCAGTTCGGCTTTGAACAGCGGCAAAAGGTTCTTCACGCCGTCGGTCACCTCGACGGTGTTGGTGCCCGGCTGCCGCTGAATGGCCAGAATGATGGAACGGCTGCTGCCGTTGTGCGTGTAGTACCAGGAGGCAGTCTTGTCGTCCTCCACGCTATCGATGATTCTGCCGAGTTCTTCCAGGCGCACCGGCGAGCCGCCCCGGTACGCCACCACCACCGGCCGGTACTGGTCCGCCGTCATGAGTTGTCCGCTCGCCTGCAGCGTGAACGCCCGCTGCGGGCCGATGATCGCGCCCGTGGGCAGGTTCACGTTCCAGTTCTTCAGCGAGGTTTCGATCTCGTTGATGCCGATCTGGCGGGAAGCCAGCGCGTGCGGGTCCATTTGCACATGGACGGCGTATTTCTGCGCGCCCAGCACTTGCACTTGGGCCACGCCGGAGATCATCGAGATACGCTGGGCGATGCGCGTTTCCGCGTACTCATCCAGCGTCCACAGGGGCAGCGTGGGTGAGGTCAGCGCGAGGTACAGAATCGGTTGGTCCGCTGGGTTCACCTTGGTGAAGGTGGGCGGCGTCGGCATGCCCTGCGGCAGCAGGCGCGAAGCCTGCGTGATGGCGGCCTGCACGTCCACAGCGGCGCCATCCAGTTTGCGATTGAGGTCGAATTCCAGGGTGATTTGCGTGTTGCCCAGCGAATTCGAGGAAGACATCGAATTCAAGCCGGCGATGGTGGAAAACTGGTTTTCCAGCGGCGTCGCCACCGCGGCGCCCATGGTTTCCGGGCTGGCGCCCGGGAGCGTGGCCGTCACCAGGAGGGTAGGGAAGTCCACGTTGGGCAGATCGCTCACCGCCAGCGAGCGGTACGCCACGCCGCCAAACAGGGCGATCGCCGCCATCAGCAAGCTCGTCGCAATAGGACGTTCAATGAAGGTCTGGGATATGTTCATGCGTGTCGCTCTCGACCCTTGTGGGGCAGATTGTCAGGGGCACCCTCTGGTGGGTCCGGCAGATTGTTGATCCGCCTACGCGCTGCGGAGCGAGCCGATCTGCGTCTGCGGCCTTGCCCGCAGGGTGCGGCAGGCGGATTGCCAATCCGCCGAGGTTAACAACCTGCCTCACAAATCCATTCATGGCTAGTCTCCCGCCTGCATCACGGGCGACAGGGTCTTGCTCGATTTCCGCGACTTCCAGGAACTCCACCGGTTTACGATTGCCGCCATATACGTATAGACCACAGGAGTCAAATAAAGGGTCATCAACTGCGAAAACGCCAGACCGCCGACCACCGCCAGTCCCAGCGGCCGGCGCGCTTCGCCGCCCGCTCCCCAGCCCAACGCGATCGGTAGCGTGCCCAGAAGGGCCGCCATGGTGGTCATCATGATGGGGCGGAACCGGATCAAGCAGCCTTCGTGGATTGCCGCCGCCGGCGACTTGCCTTCCTTGCGTTCCGCTTCCAGGGCAAAATCGATTTGCATGATGGCGTTCTTCTTCACAATGCCGATCAGCATGATCAACCCGACGAAGGAGTAGATGCTGAGGTCCACCTTGAACAGAATCAGGGTGAGCAACGCGCCGAAACCCGCCGAGGGCAAGCCGGAGAGAATCGTAATCGGGTGCACGTAGCTTTCGTACAGCATGCCCAACACGATGTACACCACCGCGATGGCCACGATCAGCAGAATCCCCATGTTCTTCATGGAGTCCTGGAAGACCTTGGCGGTGCCCTGAAACGTGCCGGTGATGGTTGCCGGAAGACTTGCCTTGGCCGCATCCTCGATGTCGCTGGTGGCTTGACCGAGCGAAGTCCCGGGTTTGATCGCGAACGATATAGTGACCGAAGGCAACTGTCCTGAATGCGGAATCGTTTGCGGTCCGGCATCCTCCACTAGTTTTGCCACGGCGCTCAATGGCACCGGTTGGCCGGTGTCGGACTTCAGATAGATCATCTTCAGCCCATCGGTGAACCTTTGGTACGAAGGCAACATTTCCAGCAGGACCCGGTACTGATTCGTGGGGGCGTAAATCGTCGAGGACAACTGCGGTCCGAAAGCGTCGTAGAGAACGCTGGAGACCTCGTTCCAATTCAGGTTCAGGGCCGCCGCCCGGTCGCGGTCCAGAACGATGTTCACCCGTGGGTTCTTGATCTGCAGGTCGCTGGCCACTTCTTGCAGGCCCGGAATACGGATCATGGTCCGCTCCAACTTTTGCGCTTCGGTGTAAAGCTGCTGGGTGTCGGGTCCATACAGAGTGTAATCGTAGCTGCTCTTGGACATGCGCCCGCCCACGCGGATCGCCTGCGGAATGGAGACAAAAACCTTCAGGCCCGGGATGCTCGCCACTTTTGGACGCAACCGGTTCACGATGTCGTTGATGGTGGACTTCCGCTGGCGTCTCGGCTTGGTATTGACCATTAAGCGGCCCGTGTTGGAAGAGCCGCCGTAACCGCCGCCCCCGCCAGTGCTCGAGTAGAACGTCTCCACGTCGGGATCCTGCACGACGATCGAGGCCACCAGGCTCTGATATTTCACCATCTGGTAATAAGAGGTACCCTGCGCCGCCTCCGTCTGCACCATGAAATTGTCGTTATCGGTGTCCGGAATGAAGCCCTTGTTCACCACCGTGTAAAGCCAACCGGTCACCGTCAGAACACCTACGAACGAAGCCAGCATCACGGGGCGGTGTTCGAGCACCCATTGGAGAGTGACGCCGTACACGTGCAACATGGTGTTGAAGATCCGCTCCAGAGCGCGGTACACCAGACCGTGCCTGTCGTTCCGCGTATCGCGAAGGAATCGGCTGCATAGCATCGGTGTCAGGCTGATCGACACCATGCCGGATATCAAGATGGCGGTGCAAATGGTCACGGCGAACTCCCGGAAGAGCCGCCCCAGGATGCCCGACATGAACAGAATCGGAATGAAAACCGCGGCCAGTGAGAGGGTCATCGAAACAATGGTGAAGCCGATCTCTTTGGACCCGTTGAGCGCCGCTGTGTAGGGCTTCTCTCCGTTCTCGATGTGGCGGACGACGTTCTCCAGCATGACGATGGCATCGTCCACCACAAAGCCGATCGAAAGGATCAACGCCATCATCGAGATGTTGTTCATGCTGAAATTCAGCAGATACATCACCGAGAACGTGCCCACAATCGAGAACGGCAACGCCATGGCCGGAATCATGGTGGCCGAGAAATTGCGCAGAAACAGGAAAATCACCAGGATCACCAAAACGAGGGTGGCGAACATGGTGCGCTGAATGTCCTGGAAGGCCTCGCGAATGTTCTTGGAGCGGTCGCCGCGGATACCCATGTGAACCGAGGGAGGCATCTGCGCCTGGAACACCGGCAGCAGGCGCCTGATGTTGTCGATCACCTCGATGGTGTTGCTGCCCGGTTGCCGCATCACCTGGAGGCTCACGCCGCGCGTGCCTTCCTTCCCGTATTCGCCCCCGCTTTCAACGCCGTGGTCGTAGATGAGCGACATTTGCTTATCGTCTTCCACGCTGTCGATCACGTGCGCCACTTCGTCCAGGCGGACCGGAGCGCCGTTCCGGTAGGTCACGATGAGCGGCTTGTAGTCCTTGGCCCGCATGAGCTGGCCGTTGGCTTGCACGTTATAGGCGATCTGCGGCCCATAGAGCGTGCCCGTGGGAATATTGACGTTCCAGTTCTTTAATGCCGCATCGATTTCATTGAGGCCGATCTGGCGCGACGCCAGCACGTTCGGGTCTACCTGCACGCGTACCGCGTATTTGGCGGCGCCGAAAACCTGCACCTGGGCGACTCCGGAAACCATCGAGATGCGTTGCGCCACCATGGTCTCCGCGTATTCGTCCAGATCGGAAAGGCGCATCGTGGGGGAGGTCAGAAAGATACTGATGATGCCGAAGTCGCCAGGGTTGGCCTTGCGGAAGGAGGGCGGCGTGGGCATGCCGGGAGGCAGCAGCGGCATCGCCTCCGCAATCGCGGTTTCCACATCCACGGTGGCGCCGTCGATATCCCGGTTGAGACTAAACTGCAAGGTGATGTTCGATGAGCCCTGGCTGCTGGTAGAGATCATCGAATCCAAGCCCGCGATGGTGGTGAATTGCCTCTCTAGCGGAGTCGCTACCGAAGACGCCATAGTATCCGGATTGGCGCCCGGCAGGCTCGCGTTGACCGAGATGGTCGGATAGTCCACCTGTGGCAGGTCGCTAACCGGCAAAGCGCGGTAAGCAATCACACCGAACAGCGCGATCCCAGCCATGATCAAACTGGTCGCGATTGGCCTGCGAATAAAGTTTTCGGAAATGTTCACGCCGAGCCCCCTCTAGCCC
>Ga0209067_10000110_pt1 | contig 55290 bp, 49 predicted proteins | sample ColStrG_CSR_2013_FD_187199 | JGI IMG/M metagenome (GOLD analysis project Ga0209067, IMG submission 187199) | Freshwater sediment microbial communities in response to fracking from Pennsylvania, USA - Cold Stream Run_MetaG_CSR_2013 (SPAdes)... | ecosystem: Environmental > Aquatic > Freshwater >...
GTTTAGCGGCACGGTTCATTTCATTTTTCAGCCTGCCGAAGAGAATCTGGGCGGTGCGCGCAAAATGGTGGAAGAGGGATTGTTTCAGCGCTTCCCGATGGATGCGATTTACGCGATGCACAACTGGCCAGGGTTGCCGCTGGGGTCACTGGCGGTTAACCCTGGCGCGATGATGGCGTCGCTGGATTCATTTGAAATTACGCTGCACGGCAAAAGCTGCCACGCGGCGATGCCGGAAAGCGGGGCCGACCCGATGGTGGTGGCGGCCGAACTGATTCTGGCGCTGCAGACGATTCCGTCACGTCGGCTCTCGCCGCTCGCTTCAGCGGTGGTCAGCGTGACGCAGATCCACGGTGGCGAAGCAATCAACGTGATCCCGGAACAGATTGTGCTGCGCGGCACGGTGCGCTGTCTGCAGACCAACGTGCGCGAAAAAGTACGCGGGCTGATTGATGAGTTTGTCGCTACTCTGCCGCGTCCGTTTGGCGTCAGCGGGGAGATTGACTGGCTGCCAGGCTATCCGGTCACCGCCAACCATGCGGCCCCGGCTGAGCAGGTGCGCGATGTGGCGCTGGCAACGCTGGGAACAGAACAGGTTCACTGGCAGGTCAATCCCTCGATGGCGTCAGAGGATTTTGCCTGCATGATGGAGGCCTGTCCCGGCGCTTACTTCTGGCTGGGCGCGGATGGCGAAACGCCTTCCGCCCCGCTGCACAATGCCCGCTATGACTTCAACGATGCACTGCTGCCCATCGGTATTACCTTCTGGCAAAAGCTGGTTGAACAGGCGCTGCCAGCATCCTGAGTCAGTACCCGGCGGCGAGGATCTGCTGCTCTGCCGCCGCCAGCGAGTCGCACTGGCCACTGGCGCGCAGGCAGCAGGCGAGTTGCAGTCTCAGTGACGCGGGCACCGGACGCTGCTGATTTAGCACCTGTTCAATCCAGCGCGCAGTCACTTCTGCCGTCTTGTCTGCTGGCAGTTCAACCGCGACCTCGGGCTGACGCTCAACCCACACTTCCGCTTCCGATCCCGCGCCCTGAATCATGCTGATCGCCGGACAGCGCTGTGGATTCGCATAGACTTCTCCTTCGGTGCCATTGAGCAGTATCGCGGGTGCATCAATGTCACTGAAGAATTTTGCCACACGCGGCACATACTCTGGATGTGACACACTCGACAGCCGCAGCGCCGCACGTTCCGCAAACGGCGTCGCCAGTTTTGCCAGAGTATGCGCGCTGTTACGCACGCCCATCCGCCAGCGCAAAGAGAGCTGTTTCGCCATCGGCGGACAGAGGTGATCGATGGTGATAAATGCCAGGCCCTGATCGATTTTTGCCTGCGCCGCCTCTGCGGTCGTCACAGGTTCGATACCCAGCGCGGCAAACACCGCTTCACTGGTGACGCGGGTCGCGTCATCGCTGACACCATGCACCAGCACCGGGAAGCCGAGTTTCACCAGCAGCAGCGCCAGCAACGGCGTCAGATTACCCTGCCGGCGCGCACCGTTGTAGCTGGGGATCACCACCGGCATCGGCCGGTTTTCCGGCGCACGTAATTGCATCATTTGCGCCTGCATCGCCTGATAAAAACCGCGCATTTCCGCTTCACCTTCGCCTTTAATACGCAGCGCAATCAGGATGCCGCCCAGCTCCAGGTCCGGCACCTCGCCCGCCAGCATCGCGCCATAGAGCGCCACCGCGGTATCAAAATCGATATCGCGGGCATGATTTTTACCGCGACCGATCTCTTTAATAATTTTATTCAGTTCCATCACTCGCTTCCGGTTAAGTGCGCTTAGCGCCGCGTGGGACGTCGTTTCCGCACCGTGTTTTTTGGCGCCACGGTGGCCGGGATCGCTTCCGGCTCTGGCGTTTTCGGCTGCTCAATCGGGAAGATCGGCAGCGCCGCTAATAACCGGCTGCCGTAGGATTTGCTCAGCAGGCGGCGGTCGTAAATAACAATTTCGCCATAACATTGATGGCTGCGAATCAGGCGTCCGACCTGTTGAATCAGGGTGAATGAGGCGCTGGGTAAGCTCTGCACCTCAAACGGATAGCGCTTCAGGCTTTTCAGCCACTCGCCTTCGGTCAAAATTACCGGACTGTCTACCGGGGGAAAAGCGATTTTGTGGATATGCACCTGGCTCAGCAGGTCGCCTTTCAGATCGAGTCCTTCGGCAAACGACTGCAGACCAATCAGAATACTGGTTTCCCCTTTGGTTACGCGCTGACGATGCAGATCGACCAGGCGGCTGCGCGGCTGATCGCCCTGCACCAGCATCGAGAGACGCAGGTCGGGCAGGCAGGTGACAAACTGCTGCATCGCCCGGTTGCTGGCAAACAGCACCAGCACGCCCTTGTGCTTTTTCTCCGCCATCTGCTGACGGAAGAAACCGGCCATCTCCGCGATGTGTTCCGCTTCATGGGTCATCAGCGGCTCAAAGCGCATCTGCGGGATCACCAGCTTGCCTTGCTCCACGTGGTTGAAGGGGGAGTCGAGCGCCACAAAGCGGTCGCCCGCTTTCTCGCTGAGCCCTGACATCTCCTGCAAGCGATTGAAGCTGTTGAGCGACCGCAGCGTGGCGGAGGTGACAACAACGTGCGGAATTTTGCGCCACAGCATCTTTTCCAGCTGATCGCTGACGCGGATCCCGGCGCAGTGAAACAGCAGGTGCGCCTGTCCTTCGCGCAGCTCGCGGGTGATCCACTTCGACACCGGTGCGCCAGAGGCTTTTTCCATCGCCGCCAGCCGCCACAGTTTGCTGACCGATTCGAACCAGCCAAACTGGCGATTAAGCTGCAGCAGATTGCGATGCAGCCTCACCACATCCACCTTGCCGGTTTGCTCGCTGAGCGCATTAATCAGGCCTTCGCTCAGGCCGCGCAGGGCATCGCTAAGTTTGAACAGCCGGGCGCAGAGATCCAGCAGATCCTGCGGCAGCGCGCCCAGCACAAAGCGGAATTCGCCCGGCTGGTTATTGGGCGGCAGCAACGGATTCAGCGCCTGCGCGGTGATGGTCAGCAGTTCGCGCAGCTCATCACAATGCGCTTTCAATCGCTCAGGATTAGCCAGCGGCGGCGGCGATTTTGGCCGCGTCTGCGTCATGATGCTCTCGACCAGCTTGATAAACAGGTCAAGCTGCAGGCTGCTCCAGCCTGGCGTAATGTCGGCGCTCATCTCCAGCGCATCGCGGGCCACGTCCGGCAGATGATGACCTTCATCCAGTACCAGCATCAGGTTTTTAGCGGGCGGCAGCACCGACTCATTCTCCATTGCCGCCATCACCAGCGCATGGTTCGCCACCACCACATCGACCTGCTCGATTTCGCGCCGCGCCACAAAAAACGGGCATTCGCGATACCAGTGGCAGTGCGAACCCAGACAGCTCGCTTTGTCGGTGGAGAGGCGCTGCCACAGACTGTCGCTGACGTTCTCCTCGCTGTGATCGCGCAGGCCGTCCCACTGGTAACGATCCAGCGATTTCTGTAACCGGCCACACTGGGTCTGCTCTTCTTTGGTGCTGCTGACGGCATCATCATCCAGATAGAGCAGCAGATCGCCCTGCTGATCGTCATCGGCCGCCATCGCCGCCAGGTTGCGCGGACAGACATAGCGCCCGCGGCCAAAGGCAGCGGTAAAAGTAAGATCGGGGATAATTTTTTTTAGCAGCGGCAGATCTTTGGTGAAGATTTGATCCTGCAGCGCCACGTTGGCGGTGCTGATTACCAGCTGCTTTTCCTGAGCGCGGCTGGCCGCGATGCCCGGAATAAGATAGGAAAGGGTTTTGCCCACGCCGGTCGGCGCTTCGACCGCCAGATGGCGCGAATCGTCGCCCGCCAGACATTTCGCCACTTCGGCAATCATCTGGCGCTGCGGCGCACGCGGGATAAAATCAGGCACCTGCTGCTGAAGCGCTTTGTACCACTGCGCTATCTGGCTTTTTACTGCGGCTGTCAGGGCCATGATTTGCATTACCACACCGAAAAAATGGCCTGTATTTTTACACAGTATCCCGACGGCGTCAGCTTTCGCGCCGAATTTTTCGTGCGCCGTCGTAAATTTCAGCCATTGCCCGACGGCGGTGATTTACGCCAGCACTGTGTACATATAGGTGGTGGCATCCAGCACGCCTGCGGTCGATTCCGCATAAAATGGGATCGAGCCCGCTACCTGCCAGCCCAGCGAACGGTAGAGGTCGCTGGCGACATCGCCGCTGCGCGTATCCAGCACCAGCAGGGTTTTGCCCTGCACCCGTGCCCGCTGCTCGGCACGCTGCATCAGTTCACGGGCGATGCCCTGACGGCGCGCCTGCGGATGCACCAGCAATTTGCTGATCTCCGCCCGGTGGCGACCGTTGGGCATGGCGCTGCAACTCAGGATCACTGTCGCCACGATGCGACCGTGCTGACGGGCGACGAAGAGTTCGCTGTCGCCGTCTGACAGACTGCCGATCCGCTGCTGCCAGAATCGCGTCATGGCCTCATCGTCGTCGGCATCAACAAAGCCGACGCTGGCGCCGTCTGCCACGCAGGCCTGCAAAACGCCGGTCAGTTCGTCCACCTGCTGTTGCGCCTGCGTCGCGCTGAGTATTGCGTAATCAATCATGGTTTCGCCACCACCAGTAAATAGCGCGCGCCATCGGTCAGGTGCGCCTCAAAAGCCGATTTTCCAATCAGATGGAAACGTAAGCAGTCGCCAGGCTGCAAGGTCCACTGCTGAGATCCCATCGTGATGGTGAGACCGCCTTCGCGCAGCCAGATATGCTGCTCCAGTCCCTGGATGGGTGGCGCATCGTAATCAATACGCGCACCAGGCCGTAATGTAGCCTCAACCAGTTCGCATCTGAAATGAAGTGCAGGGGGTGAAAGAGTGCGGCGAATAAATCCGCTGACATCATCCTGCCACACCGGCTGCTGATCATTTCTGACCAACAGACTGGACTCTTCCTCCACTTCACTGAGCAGGCGCGACATCGTTAAGCCATAGGCGACACACAGCCGGTTAAGCAGTGCAGCAGTAGGGCTGGTCTCGCCTCGCTCAATGCGCGATAATGACGCGCGGCTGATGCCTGTTGCGACAGAAAGTTCATCCAGCGACCAGCCGCGTTGCAGGCGTAATTCTGCCAGCCGCACCGCCAGTCGTTGCTCAGTATTCAACTTCGACATGGTTTTTCTCATATTTGGGAATAATTCTCTTATTTGAGATATAGCCTGGCAACGCCCTCTCCGTCAAGTTGTACATTGAGAAATGTATTGTACAACTTAATCTGCTTCGTTATGGTAACGGCACTCAGACCAATCGAAAGAGGAATTTATGACCTTATACAGTATCGGTGACGTTGCCGAGCGCTGTGGCATAAACCCAGTCACCCTGCGCGCCTGGCAGCGTCGTTATGGCTTACTGAAGCCGCAGCGTACCGAAGGCGGGCATCGCCAGTTTGATGAAGAAGATGTTCAGCGCATTGAAGAGATCATGCGCTGGATTGAAAGCGGCGTGCCGGTCGGTAAAGTTAAGGCACTGCTGGAAGGTGGCGATATTGATGCCCATGACGGCTGGACCACACTGCAGGATGAGCTGATCAGCGTACTGCGTCACGTCAGACCCGCTAAACTTCGTAATAAAATTGCCGCGATTGGCCGCGAGCATCCGATTGATGAGCTGATTGACCACGTTTTTATGCCGGTGCGCCAGAAACTGAGTCTGGACCAGAACACCGCCCGCACGATGTGCAGTTTGCTTGATGGTGTGCTGATCGACTATGTCGCGTTTTGCCTGACCGGCAGCCGCAAAAAATCGGGTAAAGATGCGCTGATTATTGGCTGGGGCATCGACGATCGTACCCGCATCTGGCTGGAAGGCTGGCGTCTGTCGCAGCACGGCTGGCGGATTGATGTGCTGGCAGAACCGCTGGATTTGCCACGTCCCGAACTCTTTCCCGGCATGAATATGTTTGTCTTTACCGGTAAAAAACTGACCCGTCGCCAGCAGGAACAGCTGTCACACTGGCAGGAACAGGGCTATGCCGTGCGGTTACACGAACCTGCCTGATAACAAAAACGCACGCCGGGCACTTTGCCTGCTGCCTTGCGCGCGCTATTATCCCCGCCTCACTGTTCACGAGCTCAGGTTTTACACATGAATGTTAAAAAAGCTTTCTTCGCCACGCTGTTTTTTATTATGGCGGCCGGCGGCACCAGCGGTCTGATGCTGGTGGGATACTCCCTCATCGTTCATTCACGCTAAGCCAGCGCTGCAGGCGCTCAAACAGGCGGTCACTGACTATTGCCAGCAGCGCCACCAGTAATGCTCCCTGAATCACATAGGCTGTATTAAAGCCGCTTAAGCCGATAATTACCGGCGATCCCAGACTTTTTGCGCCGACCGTCGAGGCGATAGCCGCGGTGCCGATGTTAATGATTACCGACGTGCGTATCCCGGCGATGATCACCGGCGCAGCCAGCGCCAGCTCAATCTGCCACAGCCGTTGCCAGCCACTCATGCCGACCCCGATGGCGATCTCCCGACTGCTGGCTGGTACGCTATCAATCCCCGCCAGCGTACCCTGTAAAATCGGCAGTAACCCGTAGAGCAGCAGCGCCACGACTGCGGGCCACGCCCCAAAGCCCATCACCGGCACCGCAATGGCCAGCACTGCTACCGGCGGAATAGTTTGCCCCGCCGCCACGAGGGTTTCTATCAACGGCCGGAAAGCACGGCCCGTTCGCCGCGTCACCAGCACGCCACTGCCGATGCCGATAACAATTGCCAGCAGGCTGGCGGTCATCACCAGAAACAGATGCGCCAGCGTCAGCTGCCAGAAGCTCTCCTGCTGATAAAGTGGCCGCGCCAGGTCCGGAAACCAGCGATGAAACAGCGGCCCGCTGTAAGGCATCAGAGTCAGCAGCGCGCCGTAAAGCAGCACCAGCCACAGCAGCGGATCCCTTAGCCTGCGCATGTTAATGCCTCGCGCAGTTGCAGCAGGTCGCCAAAATGGAGCACGCCCAGCGGCTGCTGCTGATCGTCGATGACGGGCAGTTTATCCGTGCGCCGCGCGATAAACTGCGACAGGGCGTCGCGCAGCGTCAGTGCGGCAGCGATCGGTTCACCTGACAGCCACTCGCCGCGCCGCACGGCATCACCGACCTGCTCCAGCGACAGCAGCCGTACCCCCATTTCACTGCGACCAAAGAAGTCGCGCACAAATTCATTTTTCGGCTGAGTCAGCAGCGCCACCGGCCTGCCCTGCTGAACAATCTCACCGTTATCCATCAGCACGATACGGTCCGCCAGCGTCAGCGCTTCGTCAATGTCATGGGTCACCAGCACGATAGTGCGGCCCGACAGACGATGAATACGCAGCATCTCCTGCTGCAATACGCCGCGTGTTACCGGGTCGAGCGCGCCGAACGGCTCATCCATCAGCAACACCTCCGGGTCCGCTGCCAGCGCCCGCGCCACACCTACCCGCTGCTGCTGCCCGCCCGAAAGCTGATGCGGATAGCGATTCAGCAGCTGCGCGTCGAGATTCAACAGCGCCAGCAGCGCCGTGATGCGTTCATTGACCTCTGCTCCAGGCCAGCCTAGCAGGGCCGGCACCGTGGCGATATTCTTTCGCACTGTCCAGTGCGGGAACAGGCCAATTGACTGAATGGCATAGCCCATACGTCGCCGCAGCATACGGGCATTGAGCTGGCGAATCGACTCCCCGGCAAAGCGGATCTCACCGCTATCAAACTCCACCAGCCGGTTGATCATCTTCAGGGTGGTGGATTTGCCGGAGCCGGAGGTGCCGAGCAGCACGCAGAACTCCCCTTTTGCCACGTGCAGCGACAGATCTTTCACCGCCGCTTTGCCGTTAAATGCGCGGGAAACGCCGTCAAACTCAATCATCTTTTCTCTCCAGCAGTGAAATCAGCAGGCGGAACAGCGCATCGATGACCACCGCCAGCGCAATCACCGGGATTACGCCCAGTAACACCAAATCCAGCGCATTGCTTAACAGCCCCTGGAAAATAAGCGCGCCAAAACCACCTGCGCCAATCAGCGCCGCGACCACCGCCATGCCCAGTGTCTGCACCACCACCACCCGCAGGCCAGCCAGCCAGACCGGCAACGCCAGCGGCACATCCACCGCGGCAAACTGCTGCCAGCCGCTCATGCCCACGCCGCGCGCGCTTTCGCGCACCTCGGGCGGCACCTGTTGCAGCCCGACCACCACATTGCGCACCAATGGCAACAGCGCGTAAAGCACCAGCGCGATCAGTGCCGGTGCCATACCAATGCCGCTAATGCCCCAGTCACCCAGCCACGGAAAATGCTGAGCCAGTCCGGCCAGCGGCGCAATCAGCAGACCAAACAGCGCCACCGACGGCACCGTCTGAATGACATTCAGCACGCCAAACACGCTTCCCTGCCAGCCAGGCCGCCGGAACAGGGTGACGCCCAGCGGCAGCGCAATAATCAACGCAGGCAGAACCGTACCGGCCAGCAGGCTGAGATGACGGCTCAGCGCCGCATCAAATACCGCGTGGCGGTTGGCATACTCTTTTAGCAGAGAGAGATCGCTGAGCTGACCACTGAACAGCAGCAGCAGCGGCAGCAGCCAGACCTGCAGATTGAGCAACAGCTGTGCCAGCCGATGCGGGGTCAGCTGCCGCACCTGATCGGTGATCAGCAGCAGGATCAGCGCACCGCTGCACCACAGGCCGCTGGCAAAGCTGGTACGCGCCAGACGACTGCCTTGCTGGCTGAGTAACGTCGCCTGATGACCGCTCAACCAGATGATCGCGGCGAGCATCAGTTCCGCCGCCAGCAGCGCCACCATCAGCGTGACGCGCCCGGGCTGACGCCACAGCAGCAGCCACAGCGCCACCAGCGGCAGCAGCAACAGCCCGAAGCGGTTTATCTGCCAGCCCATCAGCGGTTCACCTGCCACCAGTCGGTTAGGCGCGACGTTGAGAAACGGCAATGCAACCAGCGCCAGGCTCAGCAGCGTCAGCAGTAGCAATGCCACCGGCTGCTGAGCCGGACGGCGTATCGCCTCCCGCGATATCTGCATCGGTTACAGCAGCTTTTTCTGCTGTAGCCACTCGGTCGCTACGCTGCTGGCGTCCTGCCCCTCCACGGCGATTTTGGCGTTGAGCTGTTGCAGCGTCTTTTCGTCGAGCGCGCTGAACACCGGTTTCAGCCACTCTGCAATCTGTGGATGCGCTTTCAGCACCGACTCCCGGATCACCGGCGTCGGCGCGTAAATCGGCTGAACGCCTTTGGGATCGCTGAGCGTCTGCAGACCCAGTGCCGCCACCGGGCCGTCAGTGCCGTAAGCCATTGCCGCGTTCACGCCGGACGTCTGCTGTGCCGCCGCGCTGAGGGTAACAGCGGTATCGCCACCCGCCAGCGACAGCAGCTGATCCTGCTTGAGGTCAAAACCATAGGCTTTTTCAAAGGCGGGTAAGGCATCGCTGCGTTCGATAAATTCGGCTGAGGCGGCCAGTTTGAAGGTGCCGCCTTTTTTCAGAAAGGCGCTGAGGTCGGCCAGCGAGGTGAGCTGATTCTTCCCGGCCAGCTCTTTACGCACGGCAATGGTCCAGGTGTTGTTGGCCGGCGCCGGTGTCAGCCACACCAGATGGTTTTTCTCTGCGTCGAGTTTCTTCACCCTCGCGTAGCCTTCGGCGGCATTCTTCCAGGCGCTGTCTTTTTCATCATTAAAGAAAAAGGCGCCGTTACCCGTGTATTCCGGGTAGATATCGAGTTCGCCCGCCGTGATGGCACCGCGCACCACCTGCGTCGTGCCGAGCTGAATTTTATTGACGGTTTCTACCCCGTGCTTTTCCAGCACCTGAAGGATCACATTGCCCAGCAGTGATCCTTCGGTATCAATTTTTGAACCGACCCGCACCGGATCCGCCGCCTGTGCCATCCCCATGCTGAGCAGCAACGCGCTGACCCCCATCCAACCCCGAATTCTGACCATGGCTTTTTCCTTATCGCAGTGTGTTTTTTTGCATTTCGTTATTGCGTCATGACTTGCAAGGCGTCGTGCGCCTGAGGGTGCAGGCTGCTCTCCTGCCGCTGAGTGGAATGCTGGCAAGGCGTGCAGCGGAAATGATCTGCTTTAAAAGCGTAGCCTGGCGTAGCGGTGATGCTGTCGACTTTGTCGAAAACGGATAACGATTTGAGATTATAAAGTTATTTTCTATAACTGAAATGAATTTACGTCTGGGCGTCTAAACGGCTATTCTCAGAAACCTGTTTTTATAATAAAAGACGCACAACATCATGTCCGACCTGACCTCATCCGCCCATGTGGCAACAGCAGGGCGTTCGCCTGGGGGCGAAACGCAGTGGATTCGCAGCGCAGCAGACGTTTCACGATTAGTGAACAGCGGCGACAGCGCCCGTAACAATGCCCGCATTGTGGTGGCCATTGCGCTGGGAGGCGTGTTCCTCGACGCCTACGACCTGGGTGCGCTGGCGTTTGGCATTAAAGACATCACGCGCGAATTTAATCTCACCCCGGCCGGCACCGGTATGGTCGCCTCAGCCATTACGTTTGGGGCCATTATCGGCGCGCTGATCGGCGGCTATCTCACGGATAAAATTGGCCGTTATCGGGTCTTTATGGCCGATATGTTCTTTTTCGTGGTGGCGGCTATCGCCTGTGCGTTTGCCCCCAATGAGTACGTGCTGGCGGGTGCGCGCTTTGTGATGGGACTGGGCGTCGGGATCGATCTGCCAGTGGCGATGGCGTTTCTGGCGGAGTTTTCAAAGCTGCGCGGCAAAGGGAATAAAGCGGCCAGCGTGGCGATGTGGTGTCCCACCTGGTACGCGGCAATCAGCATCTCCTATGTGCTGGTGCTACTGCTCTATGCCGTCTTACCCGAAAGCCACACCGACTGGCTCTGGCGGCTGATCCTTGGTTTTGGTGCTGTACCGGCAGTCATCATCATTGCCATTCGCAGCCGTTACATGAGTGAATCGCCGGTGTGGGCGGCAAATCAGGGTGACCTGAAAGGGGCGGCGGCGATATTACGCAGTGCGTGGAGTATCAATGCCCAGGTGGCATCTGATGCCGCGCTGACGCCTGCCACACCGGTGCGTAAAGCGAGCTGGCGAAACTATGGCGCGCTGTTGCAGGGCGTCTATCGCCGTCGCACCCTGCTGGCGACCATCACCTCTATCGCCTCATCGTTTGCTTATAACGCAGTGGCCTTTGGTCTGCCGGTAATCATCTCCAGCTTCTTTGCCCAGTCGATGCTCACCACCATTCTGGTGTCGCTGGCGCTGAATCTGCTGTTCGCCTTTGTCGGCGGGATTCTGGCGGTGCGACTGGTGCCGCGTCTGGGTGCGTGGAAGATGTCGGTGGCGGGTTATGCCTGTCAGTGTGTGGCGCTGCTCGGGCTGGCACTGATTGGTCGTCCGGAAGGCGGTCAGGAAGCCGCGCTGGCGATCGGCATGCTGGCGCTGTTCCTGTTTGGTCAGGGCTTCGGGCCGGGTTCTCACACCATGACCTTTGCGTCGCTGAGCTACCCCACTTCGCTGCGCGGCGTGGGCGTCGGCTTCAACCAGACGCTGATGCGCGGCAGTTCGACCGTTTCGCTGTTTCTGTTTCCGGTGCTGGTTGCGGCACTGGGCACCGGGGTTTTCTGGGTGATCTTCCTGGCCCCCCTGGCGGGCCTGCTGGCGCTGCTGGCGATCCGCTGGGAACCGTCAGGTTATGATGTGGATGCGGAAGATTTTGAGCTGCCGCGATAATCAGGGCAACGCTCTCAATGTGCGGTGATGACGACGGCCAGACTTAAAGCGCCAGGAGCATACGTCCGCAGCAAAGCAGCGCGGGCCATGGACAAAAACGCCGGGAGCGTTTTTGAACAACGCAACGCGTTGGCCCGGCTACGGGCGCACCTCAGGGACGAGGAGCGTAATCCCCCGCGCTGAGTATGCCACGGAGGGCATCTTTGGCGTCTTTGCGAAGGAGATCTGCTCCCTGAGCCTGCACGACAGCAAACCGCACCTTAGTGCGGTTTTTTATGCCGTGACGGCCGGGAAAGGAAACTGCTCCAGATAGTCCGGGATGCGCGGGAAAGTGTGCAAAAACCACGGCGTGAATAGCTGTGGCTGTTGCTGCATCTGCTGCTCAATCAGCGCCATCGGGCGATAATCAAAAGCATCCGCTTCCTGCGGATTAAGCTGCGGCAGGCTGTCACAGACGGCAAAGAAGACGTGACCGTATTCGTGCTCGGTCAGACCGTTGCTCAACTTCAGGTTGTAGCTCAGCTCAAATACCGGCGTCAGCGACACCACCATCCCCATCTCTTCACGCAGGCGGCGCTCGGCGGCGTCGCGGGTTGATTCATGGGGATAAGGATGACCACAGCAGGTATTACTCCACAAGCCACCACAATGATATTTATCGCTGGCACGCCGTTGCAGTAACAGCTCCTGCCGGGAATTGAAGACGTAGACCGTCACCGCACGGTGCAGTAATCCTTTTTCATGCACTTCCAGCTTTTCCATCCTGCCGGTGGGACGATCGAGGTGGTCAACGAGGATAACTTCAATAACAGACATGGCGTTTCCTTGAGATTATTCCCAACTATTCTGGCACAGAATGAGCAGTTTAGGCGGCTCAACGAGGATTTTTTGCCAGCGGGCAGGGGGAGATAAGCGGATGAAGCCGTAAGAAAATCAGGCCAGCAAGGCTGGCCTGGAGAGGAATTACAGTCGGAAACTCTGCACCACCCGCTCAAGCTGGGTGCTCTGCGATTCCATTGCCTGCGCGGCAGCGGAAACCTGCTCCACCAGAACGGCGTTCTGCTGGGTGGTGCCATCCAGCTGGGTAATCGCAACGTTAACCTGTTCAATGCCCATACTCTGCTCGCGGCTGGCTGACATGATTTCGTTCATCAGGGTTGTCACACTGCTCACGCCCTTCATCAACTCATCCATAGTCTGACCCGCCTGCTCCACCAGCGCGCTGCCGGTATCGATGTTCGCCACTGACTCTTCGATTAACTTTTTAATCTCACGCGCCGAATTGGCGGAACGTTGCGCCAGGTTGCGCACTTCCGATGCCACTACCGCAAAACCGCGACCCTGTTCACCGGCCCGTGCGGCTTCTACCGCGGCGTTGAGCGCCAGGATATTCGTCTGGAAGGCGATGCTGTCGATCACGCTGATGATATCCACCACTTTACGTGACGAGTGATGAATCTCACCCATGGTGGTGACCACCTGACGAACCACTTCGGTGCCGCGCGCGGCCACCTGTGAGGCATCGCCCGCCAACTGGTTGGCGTGAGTCGCATTGTCGGCGTTCTGACGTACAGTGCCGGTCAGCTGCTCCATTGACGCGGCCGTTTCTACAATCGAGCTGGCTTGATCTTCAGTACGGGAGGAGAGATTAGCGTTGCCGCTGGCAATTTCCCGCGACGCGGCGGTGATCGCCAGCGCGCTGTCACCCACCTGCTGCAGCAGCCCCTGCAGATAGCTGATGAACTGGTTAAAGCTCTGTGCGACCGCGTTGAACTCCGGGCTGTTGCTGGCTGGCAGACGCTGGGTCAGATCTGCGCCACCAGTCGACAGTGCTTCAATGTTGCTGTTCAGCACGCCAAGACGTTTCATCATGGCGCGGACAAAGCCCAGCGACACCAGCAGCAGGATCACTGCCAGTGGGATCTGCACCAGACCCAGGCGGGTCAGCATGTTGTGCGACTGCGCTTTCAGCAGGCTGGTCGGCAGGCTGCTGGCGAGATACCACGGACTGCCGGGAATGGCCTGCACGAACAGCGTCTGCTCGCCTTCACTGCTGTCAAAGGTGGTTTCCAGCGGCTGGCTGCCAACGCCGTTCAGCAGCGCTTTCAGCGGTGCTGCCATCGGCATCTGCACGTCAGCCAGGTTCTCCAGCTTCGGCGCGGCTTTCACCAGCGCACCATTGCCCACCACTTTGCCGTCGGCTTCGACGATTAGCACGTTGCCATGAATGGTTTCACCCATCTGCTTCGCCAGCTGGTTAAAGAACCCCAGAGTCACGTCGATAGTGGCGACACCCCAGGCGGTGCCATTGCGGTAAATGGCCATAGCACAGTTAGTACGTGGCTGCGGACTGGCGGCATCCTGGTAAGCTTTTGCCCAGGCACACTGGCCTTTGGCGGCAGCCAGACCATCTTTGTACCAGGGTTGCTCCCAATATTTGTCGGCGGCGTCGGCGTTCCAGTAGGTGTTGACCTGCAGTTCATTGCTGGCATTACGGGCAAAGAAGCTGCTGTCTTTCTCTTTGGCAGGGTCACGAAGATTTGGCAGGGGCCAGATACCGCCGCCAAAGACGTTGCTGTCCTGATACTGGTTTACCAGCGCGGGTAACAGGGTGTCGATGGTGGCGCTGTCCATCACAGATGCGGCTTCGGTAATGGCACGTTGCTGGGCCTGAACGCGGTTCATCTGTTCAACGATGCCGGCGGCCAGCGAATCGACCTGATAGCGAACCAGGCGGCTTTCGCTGTCAACCAGCTGCGGCGCGACAAACTGATTGATAACCCAGACTGTAACGAGTAAGAGCGCAACAAAGAACGCGAGCATTGTTGCAGTAAAGCGGGATTGTGTTGTTTTAAACATCGTTGTTCCCCTGAACCTGGTGCGGCGCGATTGCCTGATCCGGTTTAACGGCGCGGCACAGAGGAACTTGAGATGAGCGGGATCACATATTTAAGAAATGTTTGATTTTTGTAAAAATTTAATTTCAAATTGAAACTATCACCTCCCCGGCGGGCGCCGGGGAATGGGCAAGCAGCCGCGTCATGACTGGCCTACTCTGCTGAACTGACGACCTGCTGGCGCGGACGAAAGATGTGATTATTGCCATCCGCCGTTAACAATTCCCGTAACTTCTGACCGCCATGTTCATCCGCCTGAGCGAACTGCCGTTCCGCTTCCGTAATCGGCGTAGTCCAGAGCAGAGTCGGGCGATCGCCATCGCGTTTCGGCAATTTACACTGCGCCTGTTCGGTTGCCAGTTCATTCGCCAGCAGGAAGCTTTCAAAGCCGACCGGTGCGACTTCCGACGCCAGCGTGTGGCCTTCGCCCAGCCAGGTCAGCCGCGCCCACGGCAGATGCACGAACTCCGCCAGCGCGCTGGCCATCTGCACCGCGTTGCCTTCGGTCATCACTTCGCCGTCAACCGCCATCCCCAGTTCAATACGGCGATACTGCGGTGCCAGTTCATCAAACAGATAATCGACCTGCGGCATAGGCCGGATGCTCATGCCGATCGTCAGGAAATACCAGACGCCCTGATGCCAGTGCTGTGAAATCGCCATCGGTGGCCAGCTGCCCTGATCAATCGCGTAATATTTTACCGACTCACCAAAGCGCGCCTGATAGCAAGCCATCAAATCCTGCTGGACCTTGTCCCATTCACTGCCGTCGTGCCATTCGCGCCAGAACTGACGCTGATGCTCCGCACGGGCATAGTAGTCATTGGTCGATGCCGACCCCAGCGGGGCCGTGAGCCGGTTTTTTTTGATGCAGCCTGCGGAAAAGCTCACCTGCTTCTCCTGATAGAGACTCCAGCCGGGGATGACCGCCAGCAACTGGCCGTAATACCACAGCGCCGCGCCATCATCGCTGGGCTCCCACAGGATCTGCAGACCGGCGGGGTCCAGCGCAGACTCCGCTTCCAGGTTACGGCAATACTCAGCGCTGAGCAGCGGCGCAATACCCTGCTCCATCGCCTCGCGATCTTCCTGCGCCGGTGCGGGCAGCAGGTTTCGTAGCCAGCAGCCACGTACCGCATACTGACTGCGGAACAGGTCGGTTGGCCAGATGTAAAAATAGGCGGTGCGCGCGTCCTGTTCGACAATGGCGGTCAGGGTGCGCTGCTGATTGTGGACGTCAGCAATCAGGGATTTGTACGTCATAGTGCCTCGACAAAGCCTGGAGGAATCCATTTTCCCCGAGAATAGAGCAGGATCCTGGCTGCCGCACTTTGAGACAAGGGTAATAGTCTCAAAGTGGAGTGAGCACGTCCTGTCGCATCGCTTTATCGGGGCTGAGCCGCCACCCGCTTTTCAGCCGCCGATCGTCCTCTTCCCGTTACCGCATGTGCCTCAGTTCTGAAGGCGAAATGCCGCCATATTTCTTACGCCAGGCGTACGACCTGACATCGGAAATACCCAGCCTCAGGCAGACACCCGGCACGGACGTCCCCAGGTCGGGCTGCTTTAAGGCGAAGAGAATCTGCTCTTCGGTGAAGCATGACTTTTAATCGGTCCCCCCTCCGCCCAGGGAGGTGTTTATCAGGCCGGTATTCTGTTTCTGGATGGAACAGGATTGTGGGTCAGGGTCAGCTTTTACCCTGGTGAACCCGGAGAGCAGAAAATGGCGTATTAATCGTATGCCACTACATCCCTTATATATTACGGATGTGTAAATCGCTTAGAAAACGCTGCGCACGTGCATGTTGTGGCCTTCTGAAGAAATTCTCTGGCGATGCTTTCTCAAGAATCTGCCCCTGATCCATAAACCAGATGATATCTGCCACTTCGCGCGCAAAGTTCATCTCGTGCGTCACACATATCATCGTCATTCCTTCCTGCGCCAGACCCCGCATCACATTCAGCACCTCCCCCACCATCTCCGGATCAAGCGCCGAGGTCGGCTCATCAAACAGCATTACCGGCGGCTTCATCGCCAGCGCACGGGCAATCGCCACACGCTGTTGCTGACCGCCAGAGAGCTGCGCCGGATAAGCATTGGCTTTATGCGATAAACCAACACGCTCCAGCAACTCCCCGGCATGCTGGCGCGCCTGCGACCGCTTCACACCCAGTACCTTGACGGGTGACAGCATAATGTTGTCGAGTACCGAGACATGCGGAAACAGGTTGAAATTCTGGAACACAAATCCAATGCGAGTGCGCAATGGGTTAAGGCGAGCACTGCTGCCATGAATATCCATGCCATCAAACAGAATCTGTCCCTGCTCTATTGGCTCCAGACGATTCACGGTGCGGATTAGCGTCGATTTACCCGAGCCTGAAGGGCCACATACCACCACCACTTCACCGGTTTTAACTTCTGCGCTCAGATTGGTCAGCGCCTGGTACTCGCCATACCACTTGTTGACCTGATTGAAGAGAATCATAGGTCTCATGATGGCTCCTTATTGAGATTGTGTTTTGTCAGCACCAGCGGCGCATCCAGGGTTTCAGCATCCGATCGCGCATTACGCCGTTTACTGGCAATGTGCTGCTCCAGTTTGTCCGCAAGCCAGGTCAGGCTGAAGCAGATGATGTAGTAGCTCAGCGCGACAATAGTGAATACTTCGAACGGTTTGGTCAGCAGTTGGTTACTCACCTGGTTGGCTGCATAGGTCAGTTCCGGCACATTAATGACATAACCCAGGGTACTGTCCTTGATAATCGATACCAACTGACTGACCAGACTCGGCAGGCTGTTGTACAGCGCCTGCGGCAGGATCACTAAACGCAACGCTTTAATGTGGCCCATTCCAAGCGCGCGAGATGCTTCATATTGTCCTTGTGGCAACGCCTGAATACCGCCCCGCACAATCTCGGCGATGTAAGCGCTTTCATAAACCACCAGCGTGCATAGCATAGTGGAGAAGCCGCTGATGTTATGACCAATCAGCAGCGGCACGCAGAAGTAGGTCCAGAACACGACCATCATCAACGGTATACCCCGCAGCAGATAAACCCAGCAGGCTGCTGGCCAGCTGAGCCAGCGCCAGGGCGACAGCCGCGCCAGCCCCAGTAACACCCCGATTGGAAAGGCAAATACGACGGCCAGAACCGAAATCAGTAGCGTACAGAGGATGCCGCCCAGCGGGCCGTTCGGATACTGGCCCATCAGGAACAGCATGCCGTTATCGTGCATTATTGTGAAAATATCGAACATCGTGATTACCTCGCGTAGGCGCGCTGGAAATGTCGCGCCAGCAATGCGCCTGCGCCCATCAACACCAGGGAGAACGCCAGATAGCCAACCGTTCCGACCAGATAAGCCTCGAAGGTACGGAACGTCTGGTTTTCAATATCACGCGTCACGTAGGTCAGCTCAGTCACGCCGATCACCATCGCGAGGCTGGTGTTTTTAAATAGCAGCACAGTATGGTTAACCATCAATGGCAGGGCGTTGCGGATGCCCTGCGGCAGAATTACCGATCCCATCGCGCGCACATAGCTCATGCCCAGCGCTCGGGCCGCTTCGTTTTGTCCATCCGGGATGGCGCGCAGTCCACTGCGGATATCCTCAGAGAAGTACGCCGCCTGACACAGGCCAAGCGCGAACATGGCAAACAGGAACTCCGCGTTGAAATCGTTAATCCACATCTGCAGCGACTCCGGCAACAGCGTCGGAATGGCGAAATACCACATCATTAACTGAATCAGCGTCGGCACATTGCGGTGATAGGAGACGTACGCTTTGACTACCCACACTGCTGGCCGGTAAGCCGTCAGGCGTATCACCACCAGCAACAAGGCGATAAACATGGCGAGCAGCCAGGCACCCAATGCCAGTTGCAGGGTGACCGCAGCCCCATCGACGATCATCTGACCGAAATGGCCGGTTACCACGCTGCTAAAATCGAGTGCCATGATGTTTCCTCTTCGCCGATGGTTCAGGTCTTGCTCTCGCCCGGACGCATGGTAGAGAGCCCACCAGGCACCTGCAGAGTCGGGGTAATTTCGATGTTGCCGATATTGACGGCAATCGGCGCCGAAACGGCAAAGGCGACACAGTCAGCAATATCTTTCGCCTGCGGCAGTTCAAAACCATCAATGAACTGGCGGCGCGCCTCGTCGTGATCGCCGGAAACGTTGCCGAAAATATCGGTTGCTACACGCCCCGGACAGATTTCCGTAATGCGCACCCGCTTGCCGTAGCAGTCGACGCGCAGCTGGCGGGTTAACGCATGCACACCTGCTTTGGTGGCGTGATAAACCGAGTTGCCGCCAAAGTTGTAGATGGCAGCGATGGAGGTGATGTTAATCACGTGACCACAGTCGCGTGCCACCATGCCCGGCACCAGCAGGCGGCAAAGGTGCAGCACGGCGCGCAGATTTACATCTACCTGCGTTTCCACCACATTCTCATCAGCATCCAGGATCGAGCCTGGGTGCGATACGCCGGCGTTATTTATCAGAATGTCCACCTGAAGATCGCGGCAAAGTTCCGTCAGAGCCGCAAGATCGGCCACGTCGACGGCGTGCGGAACACAACCCGTACGATCCGCCAGCGCCGCCAGTTGCTCTTTCCGCCGCGCCACTGCATGAACGGTAATACCTTCCTGACACAGACGTTCAACGATCGCTGCGCCCATCCCGGCTGAGGCGCCGGTCACCAGCGCAACTTTATAATCTGAAAATGGCATTCTGCCTCTCCTGTTAGCACTACGGCGTCCATCACCGCGGTGTGAATCTCTCTGTTTTTGACTCTATTCAGTAATGCCTGTCAGGTATAAGACATAAAAGATGTGAGGCGATAAGGGGGTCTTATAACCTTACTTAAACGGCCTCTGCAGCGCTAATCAGCGCGACTTCACTGCCATACTCCACCCGTTGATTCTGCGTTACGGAGATCGCTACCAGCATGCCGTCTGCCGGGCTGTTAACCGGCAGATAAAGGGAACCGATCTGGACCAGCGCCAGTAAATCATCCTGTTTTACCTGCTGGCCCGGCTGAGCGTAAGTCACGCCACTGAATGGATGTTGCAGCAGGATTTTGCCCGGCATCGGCGCAAAAATGGGAGTAGGGGCGGGTTTGGCGGTATGTGATGTCAGCGCGGCAGTCGCGGGCTGCGCTGCGTCGGCCGATGAGCGCGCGGCCTCGAATTTCATATTCGCCGACCAGTTTTTACCCTTTAATTCAATGCTGTTCAGACCGGCGGCACGCATTTTGCGCGCCACCTGACGTAATTCAGGGAAGGCTATTGATTGTTTTTCCATATTGGTTCCGCCGCAGGTGCATATCGTCATTAACGCTGCTTACAGGTAGCTGCGCCTGTCATGTATGCGTTGCACTCTAGCGCGTTGTCCCTCTCAGCCAGTAAGAGGGTTTCGCTTTGCGGTAATAAGCGTGGCTTATTGTCATCCAACCAGCGTCAGCGGGCGGTTGTCGACGGTACGATGCGCCATCAGCGACAGCAGGATCGCCTTCACCGCTTCCGCTGGCTCTGACAGCGGCAGATGGTCGGACATACAGAACGACAGTGAGGCCTGCAGATCAGGTTCGACAATTTTCGCCATCCACGCATCGGAGGCTTTTAGCATCGCATGTGCCGCCGACTCCGGCATAATGGTACAGCCCATGCCCGCCGCCAGCGCTGCATTCAGCGTGGTTTGTGATTCAATCTCGCACGTCACCCGGTAGCTCAGCCCTTTATGCACAAAGGCGTCATCCACCACCTTACGCATAATGTTGTAAATGCGCGGCAGAAAGAGATCATGGCGCGCCACCTCCGCCAGTGAGATCTGTTTCACCGGCTGGGCAATACTCTGCGGACAGACAAAACAGAGGTCTTCTTTCATCAGTGGGATAAAACGCAGGCCATGGATATTACGGTTATCGTAGATCACCGCCATATCCATCCGCCCGTTCATAATCAGTTCGCTGAGCGTAGTACCGAAATTCTCATTGAAATAGAGAACAATACCCGGATGCTGCCGCTGCACTTCCGCCAGCAGCGGCAGCGCCAGTTGCTGGGCGGCAGTACCCGGTGCCAGCCCGACAGAGACATGGCCACAAAGCGCCGCGTCTGAGCGATCAATCGCGTTTTGCGCCTGGTCACACTGACGCATAATCGCCTGCGCATGAGTGTAAAGGATTTTACCTGCCTCGGTCGGCGTGACGCCACGCTTGGTACGGATCAGCAGTTGCTGGTTCACTTCACCTTCCAGGGTAGCCAGTTGCTGGCTGAGCGCAGGCTGAGCGATATGCAAAATATCGGCGGCTTGCGTCAGACTGCCGACATCGACAATTTTGATAAAGTACTTCAGGCGACGCAAATTCATGGACAGGACCTCACAACGTGGCTGATGAGGAGTAATAAGCAAAGTTGATGCCATAACGGCAATGCCGCCTGCAATGACAAACTTATCAGCAATCCGTCCCGCCGTGCCCTTCCCCCTGCGCGCACAGGTCGCAGCCTGCACCAATGCAGTGCGCGAACCGGGCCAGTCATCGTTTTGCGTTATAGCATCAAAACAAACCTCTATTAACTGCTGCCGTCGGCCAAACCCTATCCTTTCCGGGCATCCTCATTCTTTTTCCACGCTACAGGAAAACCTGCTTATGCCTGAGATAGCCAATCGCTTAAAAAATGTTGCCGTTTCCGCCTCCGTAGCCATGACGCAAAAAGCGCGCGATCTTGCCGCGCAGGGTATTGATGTCGTGGGACTGTCGACCGGCGAGCCTGATTTCCCCACGCCTGAACATGCCACGGAAGCGGCATACGCCGCAGCGCGTGCGGGTGATACGCGTTATCCGCCAACCGACGGCACCCCAGCGTTACGCGCAGCAATTCAGCGTAAGTTTATGCGCGATAACGGGCTGCAATATGATGTCAGCCAAATCCTCAGTGCGGGCGGCGCGAAACAGATTATCTTCAACGCTATGCTGGCCACTATCAATCCGGGTGATGAAGTGGTCATCCCGACGCCATCATGGATTAGCTATGCTGATATCGTAAAATTCGCCGGAGGTACGCCAGTGCCGGTACCCTGCCACGAAGAGAACGGCTTTAAACCGCTACCGGCTGATCTGCAGGCGGCCATTACCGCCCGTACCAAATGGCTGTTGCTGAACTACCCGAGCAACCCAACCGGTTCTGTCGCCAGCCGCACTGAACTGCAGGCGATTGCTGATGTAATGCTGGACCATCCGGACGTCTGGATCCTGTCCGACGATATCTATGAGCACCTGATCTATGATGGCGTTACCTTCCTGACCATTGCCCAGGTAGAACCGCGACTGTATGACCGCGTTCTGACGGTGAATGGCGTATCGAAAGCCTATTCAATGACCGGCTGGCGGCTGGGTTTTTGCGGCGGCCCATTGCCGCTGATCAAAGCAATGAGTAATGTGAATACACAGAACAGCGGCGGCGTGACTACCCTGACGCAGGCTGCCGCTGTTGCAGTGCTTGATGGGCCACAGACGCTATTACAGGAGAGGGCGGAGATTTACCGCCAGCGACGCGACTATGTGCTGGCGCGGCTGAATGCGGTGGAGGGCGTGAGCTGTCATCGTCCGCAGGGAGCGTTTTATCTGTTCGTCAATATCGCGGCGTTTATTGGCAAAACCACCGCCGGTGGCCGTGTCATCAGTAATGACGCGGACTTTGTGATGGCGCTGATTGAAGAGCAGCATGTCGTGACGGTACAGGGTGCGGCTTACGGTATGAGTCCCTATTTCCGCCTCTCCTATGCGACCAGTATGGAACGGCTGCAGACGGGGTGCGATCGAATTGCGGCGTTTTGCGCCCGTTGTCATTGAATGGCGGCCCACCTGGCATTATAAAAAAAGCGGCGCCTGCGCCGCTTTTTTTGCGGTTGCCTGTATTATCCGGCCAGTACTGCCGCCGCCGGACAGACGCTACCGCCATTTGCTTCTATTTCACTGCGCACAATCGTCGCCAGTTCAACCGAACCGGGCGTATCGCTGTGGATCAGAATTGAGCGCGCTCGCACTGGCAGTTGATGACCGTCGAGAGTTGTCACCGTCCCATGCAGCATAAACTGGCGCACGCGCGCACGTATGGTACTCTCCTCTGTGATCACCGCCCCCGGCGTGCCACGCGGTATCAATCCCCCTTTCGCGCCATAAGCACGGTCGGCAAGGAACAGTGTCAGCGTTGGCAGGCCAGCATTCTGCGCCGCCCGCTCGATAATAGTGTCCGGCTGGGCAAAGATAATAAGCGCCGGATCGATGCGTGCAATCGCCAGCATCACCTGCGCTGCCAGCGCTTCATCACGGTTAATAATATTGCCCATCGCAGCGTGAAAACTGACATGCGCCACCTGTGTGCCTTCGGCACGGGCAATGGCGCTGAGCGCGCCAAGCTGGTAGATCACCTGCTGACATAACTCATCGGCGCTGAACGGCAGCTCACGGCGGCCAAAGCCCTGGCGATCCGGCAATCCCGGATGGGCGCCAATCCCCACGCCGCGTGCTTTCGCCAGCCGCACCATGCGCGTCATGATCGCCGGATCGCCGGCATGGAAACCACAGGCAACATTGGCGGAAGAGACCACCTGCATCAGCGCAGCGTCATCACAAACCTGCCAGACGCCAAAGCCCTCACCCATATCGGAATTAACATCAATTTTCATCATCTTGTCCTGTTCAGATCAGCAGAGACCCGCCACCTTGCTCATCGATGGCACATCGCAGCGCACACGGTTCAGCCACGCATCCACTGCTTGCTTAATCGCCAGCGCCTCGCGCGCGTCACTGCGAACCAACTGCAGCGACTGGCCCGGCTGCAACTGGCCGAGGCGCCATAAATCGTCTTCAATCACGCAGGCGATTTTCGGGTAACCGCCTGCTGTATTAGCGTCGCTTAGCTGGATAATTGGCTCTCCGGCAGGGGGCACCTGCACAATGCCAGGAATCAAACCATAGGAGCGCATTTCGACCACTTTAGAGGGCTGAATTGGCGCGCCAGCGAGACGATAGCCAGTACGATTGCTTTGCATTGACACCTGCCAGCTCTGTTGCCAGAAACGGTCATGGTCGGCGGCGAACAACGGATATTCACCGGAAGGGATAGCACGCAACTGGATATGCCCGTCGCGGTTGAACGGAAACACCGATGCCAGCGCGACCAGGGGCGGCGCGATGCCCATTCCATGTGCCGGTAATGCCAGCACGCTGGCTTCCCCCAACGGCAACCGGTCTCCGCGCTGTAGCTGACGACCACCGAAACCACCGAAACTGCCGCGCAGCGCGGTGCTACGTGAACCCATCACTTCCGGCACATCAATCCCACCCGCAACACAGAGATAACCGCGTGCGCCGACACGCGGATAATGCAGCTCCAGCACCTGACCGCTGCGCACCTGGCAGCCCCACCACGGCGGCAGCGCTTCGCCATCCAGTTGCGCCCGGCAGTCCGCGCCTGTCAATGCGATACGGGTATCACGCAGGAAACGCACGCGAAACGGAAACATCTGTACTTCAATAGCGGCGGCATTTTCGTCATTACCTGCCAACAGGTTACCGGCGCGCAGCGCCAGCGTATCCATTGCTCCACTTACCGACACGCCCAGATGTCGCCAGGCGGGACGCCCCAAATCCTGCACCGTATTGAGCGCACCGCTTCGTTCAATCTCAATCACAGCTCAATCCTCTCTGGCAGGAAACGGATGGTGTCACCTGGCGCCAGCAGAGCCGGGCTCTCCGCATAAGGGTCGAAGACTTCGATTTCGGCATAACCGATAGCATTCCACCCATTGGGACCCGTCAGCACCGATACCCCCGCCTGCGCACCGCCAATAGTGACTGTGCCTTTCAGCATGTTGAGTGACGGTATTTTCTTACGCGGCGTCGCCACCGCAGGATCAAGTCCATGCAGATATCCAAATCCAGGAGCGCTGCCGAGTGCAAATACGGTGTACTCACCCTGATAGTGACGCCGAATGACCTCACGCGCGGAAAACCCACTATGCCGGCACACCGCATCCAGATCAGTGCCGTGTTCACCCCCGTAGCATACCGGAATCTCAATCAGCCGCCCTTGCGGATGCACTTCCTGCGCCTGACGCCAGTAAGCCCGCAACTGGGTTTCTACCGCCTCACTGTCAGGCTGGATAGTGCGGAACAACACCAGCAGGTTGGTCACGCCAGGAATGAGCGACTCGACATCATTACGCTGTGCCAGCAGCCGCGCCAGTGACCAGATACGGCGCTGGGCAGGCAAATCAAATGCCCCCGGCGCTTCCACCAGCCATGCGCGACCGCCCATGGTCGAGAGAGTGACGCTCTCTCCATCCTCTGCCGTAGCAACAGGGATAGCATGGTTTCTCAGTTCACTCACCAAAGCAACCATCCGTTATTCCAGTGGTTCGAATTTCAGGCTGGAAAGCGGCTGTACACGCTCTTCACGCACCATTTTGTATTCGGTTTTGGGTCCAATCCAGGTCTCCCAGATGTGGTCAATCACACCTTCATTATCCATCGTTTTCAGGCTGGCATTGACGCTGGCCAGCAACGCCGGTTCGTCACGTTTCATTCCGACGCCAATCGGCTCCAGCGCCATCGGCTCTTTAATCATCGCCAGCTCGATGCCATCTTTCCTCGCCTGCGAAATCATTTTGATGCCGGTCATGGTGTTGGTGACAAATCCCACCACCTTGTTCTGCTGTAGCGCAAGGAATGCTGACGCCGCGTCCTGGAACGTTACCGCTTTGCCGCCTTTAAGATGAATTGACTGTTCTGAGGTGGTGCCTTTAGTCGCGCTGATACGTTTACCTTTAAATTCTTCCAGCGTCTTGTTCCCGTTGGCTTGTTTCACCAGCAGCATCTCTTTCGCCACGTAGTAAGGATCGCTGAACTGAATCTGCTTACCCCGCGTTTTGGTATAGGCCAGGTTGGCGATCAAGACATCAGCACGGCCGGTGGCAATCACCGCGATACGCGCTTCTACCGACGTCGGCATCAGGACCACTTTCACCCCCATCTGCTTGCCCAACGCATGACACAGATCCACATCCATGCCCACCAACTGACGGGTTTGCGGGTCCGGTGAAGAGAACGGCGGCACATCGGAATAGACTCCGCATTTCAGCTCGCCGCGCGTTTTAATATCAGACAGCAGGTCAGCTTTTGCTGATGAAACGGCCAGCATCAGTGGCAGGGCCAGTGCAACGTAAGCGCCTTTTTTCAATGTCATTATCATTTTCCCCGAGCGTGTTTATTCACCTGTGACGAGAGCTTTGGACTATATCGGCTTTGCGGAAAAGCCAGTAAGAGGGAAACCCTGTCGGGCGATACGCAATTTATATGACGTCCCGCAGTGCGGATTGGGGAAAACTAACAGCAGCAAAATGATCCGCATAAAAGGCACAACCATGAATGGCAGACTTGGCGTATTACTGAAAATCCTGTCGGCGCTCTGCGCAACACTGATGCTGGCCTGTGTCAAAGGGCTGGGCGGGACGATCCCAACCGGTGAGGTGATTTTCTTCCGCTCATTCGTCGCCTTACTTCCGCTGCTAATCTGGTTAAAACTGCAAGGCAATATTCTCGCCAGCCTGAAAACACGCAATATTTTCGGCCACCTGATACGCGGTTTTTCCGGCACTGGCGGTATGTATTTCAATTATCTGGCGCTGGTCTATATCTCGCTGGCAGACGCCACCGCGATCAGCTACGCCGCGCCGCTGTTTACGGTGATTATGGCGGCGCTGCTATTAAAAGAGCAGGTGCGTTTATCGCGCTGGGCTGCAGTGCTGGTCGGTTTTTCCGGCATCCTGCTGATGCTCTCCGCGAACCTTGCCGCCAGCGGCGCGCTCTTCTCGGGCGATAGCGTGGCCGCGGGCGCGGGACTCGGCGCGATTTTTGCGCTGATTGCGGCATTGTGCACTGCGACCTCTATGGTGCAAATCCGTTTTCTGAATGGTCTTGAACAACCCGGCGCGATAGTCTTCTACTTTTCACTCATGACCATGCTGATTGGCCTGACGACGCTGGCGTTTGGCTGGACAATGCCGACCCCGCAGCAGCTGTTATTGCTCATCGGCTGTGGTTTCTTCGGCGGGATGGCACAAATCCTGGTCACCCTGAGTCTGCGCTATGCTGATGCTTCGTTATTAGCGCCTTTTGATTACACCACGCTGGTATGGTCAATGGTCATTGGATGGCTGTTCCTTAACAGCTTCCCCGGCCCATCGACCATTACCGGTGCGGCGATAGTGGCGCTGGCAGGAATTTTTAACATCTGGAGCGATCGGCGTCAGCGTAAAGCGCAAATTATTCGCTCATCGGGTTGAACCGCACCCGTCAGGCTGGCAACCTTTTATTCCTGACGAGCATTGGCAGGGCGATAAGCCACGCTGGCAGCAAACGGGTTTTGCTGGGGTTCGGCTTATCGGGCAGTGGCCGGGTGGCGACGTTTTACAGGCGCGAAGATTCGCGCCGCCTCTCCTTTTGAGCACATTTTTCTCGTCACCCTGGCCGACAGTGCGGCACAATATTTGCCCGAAAAAACCAGCTATGATCGCTACACCTATGAAGCTCTCCTTTCATCTTCTACCCAACGGGCGGCAGTAATCGCCGCAAGAGTTATCGTTGCTCAGTTTAAATACGATGAAAAGGCTTCAATGCCAGATCGGCCCTCCAGGCCCGCTATGATGCCTGATGGACGGGTCTGTTCAGGCGGTATAGCGGGACAACTATCCGCGTGAAGGTGTTTATTCGCGTGGCAATCACAGATTCAGAGGAGAACGGCATGGCAAACATAAGCAGACGGAGTTTCATGGCAGCGGGTACGGCTATCACGGGCGCATTGATGAGCGGGGCAATGGTGAAGTCACATGCCGCAACTGGAACCGGATTCATGGCAGCGGCGACGGGATCTGACGACGCGCAAACACCAACCAACCGCGGCCCCGGCCTACAGCGCATTTTTGCCCTCACCGAAGTAACCGGGGGAGGAGAAAAGGTTTACGGCATCGCGGCCGAATACGATACCGCGATCGATCCCTTAACTCTGACTGCCACCAGCTTCTGGGCAGGCGTTATCCCTGCTACAGAGGGTTACTTCCCCGGCATGCCTCAGACGCTGGATAAAAACGCTTCGCAGGCTGCCGCCCTTAAACGGGAAATCCTTCGCGTCTACACCAATTCCCGTCCGGCTATGCTGCCTTCTGAAAAAACGGTAACGGGGAAATACGTGATCATTGAATTACAGCGCGACGAAGACCTGAGTCTTCCGACCACCGACAGTGATCGGGTTGAGCTGGTTCAACTGCGGGCGGTGAAAACCTCAGCAGGCGTAAACTATCCAGCCAGTAAGACGGTGTGGAGCAACCAGGAAACGCGGGGAAACAATGTGGTGACACGTGGGCTGGATGGCTGGGAGCAGAACCACTGGTGGTGGGACGATTCACGTTCAGCCTGGCTGGAATACAGTATTTTTCTGCCTGACGCCTTTCTTAAGCCCGGCGGGGAAAATAAATCCTATCCCTTGCTGCTCGCCGTAACCCACTCAGGAACCAGCTATGACGGCACCTGCCGTCAGACGCTGACCGAACAGTGTATTGCCAGCATCTGGGGGCTGCCTGAGGAGCAGGCGCGCCATGAGTGCGTTGTCATCACGCCACGTTATGAGCGCACTACCATGAATGACTACTGGGAGCACACCAGCGATGTTGAAAATACCTTCCGACTCGTCGAGTCACTGTTGAAGAACACATGGAATTACGGCAACCCGAACCTGGAAGACCGGCGTGACAAGGTGCTCCGAATCGACCCTAAACGGGTGTACTGCACCGGCTGGTCAATGGGCGCAATGACCTCGCTGTGGCTAATGGCGAAGCATCCTGGCATTTTTGCCGGCGGACTCATTATAGCGGGACAGCAGCGACCCGCAGATGTCGTCACGCTTGCCAGCCAGAAGCTGCTTATCATTACGGGATCTGACGATAATAAAGCGACCCCGTGGAACGAAAAATGCGTTCCGGTCTGGGAAAAAGCCGGCGGCAAAGTCGTGCGGTCGGGTGAACTTCTTGATCCAACGCTGATCTTCCCAACGGGGAACCAGCATGCACTCACAGACCAGGTCAACGGTTACCTCCGGCAGAACGGTAACATTACGTTTCTGACCTTTAAACAGGTTGATCACATGGCATCCGCGAGAAAATTTTTCTATATCAGCGCAGCCAGAGACTGGTTATTTGACCAGAAGCTGTCCTGAATCCACAGCTGCCCTTTCCCCGGTCCACGCCGGGGTACCTGTCTATCTCAAAAGAGAGAATCATAATAGGGGTATCAGCATTTACCTTGATGGACCGGGAGAGCCTGTTCGGAGTGATATCCGGGTCTACTCCCCTCTGGGGGCGAGTTCTTCTGAATATGCGTGAGCTAATGTTATTGGCTGCCGCCGGAACACAGCAGACGCTGGCATTTACACCTATCGGTCTGCCCTGATTAAGCTTCAATACGTTAACTGTCAGATCAAAAGCATCTCCCCAGCGTCTGCTCTTAATTACTGTGGTTGCGTACTCTCTTTATGGACTACCGTCCCCCCTTTTATTTTCCTGCACCGTCCGACTGCCGGAATGGGTTTGTCAACCGCAAAAAAACGCCGAAGTTGCAGAGATAGTGGCCATGACCGGCCCCATCAGCCCGGCTCCCTTCCCATCCGTACCCTCGCCCGATACAAGGCTCCGCGCTGAATCGACCACCGCAAACCCACCGCTATCGCATTAATCTTCTGGTCAATCATCGTCTGCTGAAAGCGGCCAATCTCACGGCCGGAGATCGCCTGCGCCCACGCGGGCATCAGCCCGAACCCTGACTTCAGCATCACTTTCATTACCGGTTTTGCCTGCCAGCTTGGTGCGGGGGCATTCATCAGCAATCGGGTCACTTCGGCAGTACGTTGATCAAAGCGCAGCTCCGTCCGCATCTGTTGCAAATAGTCCGCTACGTCAGTGACGCTTTTCGGCACCCGCTCCGCCCCCAGCGCTTCGGCAATCTGCGCCGCTTCCTGATAGTAGCGGTCCTGTTCGGCGCGGCCGAGCCGCGGATTTTTATAGCGCAGGTGTGCTGCCAGAAAACGGCTGGTCTCCGCCACATGCACCCAGGTCAGCAGATGCGGATCGCTGGCGGCATAGGGTTTACCGGCGCTGTCGACGCCGCTGACGTTAAGATGAATGCGTTTCACCCGGTCGATCAACGTCTGTGCATCCTGCTGATTCCCGTAGGTGGTCACGGCGATAAACTGACTGGTGCGACGCAGGCGGCCCATCATATCTTCGCGGAAATTGGAGTGATCCCAAACGCCCGCCAGCGCAGCCGGATGCAGCATCTGCAACAGCAGCGCGCTGATTCCGCCGCACATCATGGAGGTGAAGTCACCGTGGACGCGCCAGATCACGCTGTCCGGGCCAAACAGACCGGGATCGCCAGGCGGTTGAGAAAGGTCAAATTCATTCATCGACAGGCCATTAAGGCGGAATACCTGCTGCTGAATGCGATCACGCAGATTAATCATGGCAGCTCTGATAGTGGATATGATGCGGCGCGTGGTCGCAGGACGCTAACGACGCGCCGCATCACCTTCCCCTGCATTCAGGGGAAAGGCTGACGGTTATAAATAGTTGAACTGCGCATCCTCAGTACGAACGGAATCGAGTCCAATCATCACCTTGAATTTACCAGGCTCCGCAACGTGCTGCATCTGCTGGTTCCAGAACGTCAATGCATCGACGTCGATTTTAAAGGTCACGGTTTGCGACTCGCCCGCTTTCAACATGATGCGTTTAAAGCCTCGCAGCTCCTGCACCGGACGGCTAATGGAAGCGACCGGATCGTTGAGGTACATCTGCACCACCGTCGCGCCATCGCGCTGACCGCTGTTGGTCACCGTGACGCTGGCTTCGATGCTGCCGTTGCGTGGCATGGTCGGTGAGGACATTTTTACCGGCGATACGGTGAAAGTGGTGTAGCTCAGGCCGTAACCAAACGGATAGAGCGGGCCGTTAACCGCATCGTAGTAGTGCGATGTGTATTTGTTTGGCTTAGCAAAGTTGTAAGGCCGACCGGTTGGCAGATGGTTGTAATAGATCGGAATCTGACCGACTGAGCGCGGAAAGGAAACCGGCAGTTTGCCCGACGGGTTATAGTCGCCGAACAGTACATCAGCGATAGCATTGCCACCTTCGGTGCCGCTGAACCAGGTCTCCAGCACGGCATCAGCTATGCGATCTTCATTCACTATCGACAATGGACGTCCGTTCATCAGCACAATCACCAGCGGCTTACCGGTGGCTTTAAGCGCGGCTAATAACGTCTGCTGGCTTGGCGGGATCACCAGGTCGCTGCGGCTGGAGGCTTCATGCGCCATTCCCTGCGCTTCGCCCACCGCGGCAACCACCACATCTGCCTGCTTTGCTTTGGCGACAGCATCGTCAATCATCTGTTGCGGCGAACGCGCATCCACCGAGACCGCCGGTTCGTAGAGGTTCAGGAACGCCTGAATCCCCTTGTTGTCGCTGACATTGGCGCCCTTCTCATAGAGCAGCGTCGCTTTGCCTTCAGTGGCATTGCGCATGCCCTGCAGTAGCGAAATGGATTGCTTCGCCACGCCCGCCGCTGACCAGCTTCCCATAATGTCACGCTGACTGTCTGCCAGCGGGCCAATCAGGGCAATGGTGCCCGATTTTTTGAGTGGCAGCGTTTCCAGCCGGTTTTTCAGCAACACGATGCTCTTACGCGCCACATCGCGCGCTTCAGCCCGGTGCAGACGGCTTTCCGCATTGGTGTCCTGCGGGTCGCTCTCTTTCGGACCTAAATGGCTGTAAGCATCGTTAAACAGACCCATATCATATTTGACGTTGAGCACGTGGCGTGCCGCATCATCAATTTCAGCCATGCTGACGTCGCCGCTCTTCACCAGATCCGGCAGATATTTACTGTAATATTCGTCGCTCATGCTCATATCAACGCCCGACTTCAGGGCGATGCGCACCGCTTCCTGCGGATCGCTGGCGACGCCATGTTTGATCAACTCTTTGATAGCGCCGTGATCGCTGATGGTGATGCCTTTGAATTTCCACTTATCGCGCAGCAGATCTTTCAGCAGCCAGCTATCCGCCGTAGCCGGTACGCCATTGATCGAGTTTAGCGCTACCATCACCCCACCGCTGCCCGCATCCAGTGACGCTTTATAAGGCGGCAGATAATCCTGGAACATGCGCTGCGGGCTCATGTCCACGGTGTTGTAATCCCGGCCACCCTCGACCGCGCCATAGAGTGCGAAGTGCTTAACGCTGGTCATCACGCTGTAGCGATCGGCGGCACTTTTTCCCTGCATCGCCTGCACCATGCTGCGACCCATTTCGCTGGTGAGGTACGTATCCTCACCGAAACCTTCGGATCCCCGGCCCCAGCGCGGTTCACGGCTGACATCGACCATCGGTGCCCAGGTCATATTCAGACCATCGTCGGCCGCTTCATAGGCGGAGACGCGCCCTACCTCTTTTACTGCCTCCAGATCCCAGCTGGCCGCCAGGGCTAGGGGAATCGGGAAAATGGTGCGCTGACCGTGAATGACATCAAAGGCAAAAAACAGCGGGATCTTCAGACGGCTGAGCTGCATCGCCTGATCCTGCATCGCGCGGATATCCTGACGCGTGACAGTGTTAAAAATCGCGCCAACCTGACTCTTCTGAATCATGTCGCGAATCGCTTCTTTGGGATTATCAGGTCCGACGCTGATCAAACGCAGCTGGCCGATCTTCTCGTCCAGCGTCATTTTTTTTAGCAGTTGGTTGACGAAGGCATCCCGCGCCTGTTCGGTCATCGGGTGGTTACCTGGCACTGCCTCAGCCAATGCCGGTTGCATCGCGAGGGAGACAGCGAGACTAACAGAGTAAATCCATTTCATCAGGTTGGGTTCTCTTAAGTAACTGCGCAATAGCGAATAAACAGGCGGCAGTGTGCCACAAGATGAGAATAGCAGGTAGCTGCCGCTGTCACACTGCGCTGAGGTGAGTTGACGTGCTACAGTTAGATCGCACTGATAAGACAAGGGAATTGCTCATGATACAAACCTCTGCCCTGCTTTCTGACCTGCGCCGCCTGGTCGGCCCCCCCCATCTGCTGACTGAACCTGAACAGACCGCCCGCTATCGCAAAGGCTTTCGCTCCGGCGAAGGCGAGGCGCTGGCGGTGGCGTTTCCTGGTACGCTGCTGGAGCTCTGGCGGGTACTGCAAACATTGGTGAATGCGGATGTCATTATCCTGATGCAGGCGGCGAATACCGGCCTGACAGAAGGCTCGACGCCGCATGGCGACGATTACGATCGTCCGCTGGTGATTGTCAGCACCCTGCGGCTGGATAAGCTTCAGCTGATCGACAAAGGCCAGCAGGTGCTGGCGTTTCCCGGCAGCACACTCTATCAGCTGGAAAAAGCGCTGAAGCCGCTGGGACGTGAACCTCACTCGGTGATTGGCTCCTCCTGTATTGGTGCCTCGGTGCTGGGCGGCATCTGTAATAACTCCGGCGGGTCGCTGATCAAGCGCGGACCGGCCTACAGCGAAATGGCGCTGTTTGCCCAGATTGATGCGCAGGGAAAACTGAAGCTGGTGAACCATCTGGGCATCGATCTTGGGACGTCACCGGAAGAGATTCTGGGGCGGCTGGATGACGACCGCTGGCAGCCTGAAGATGTGCAGCACGATGGCCGTCACGCCTCCGATCATGAATATGCCGATCGGGTTCGTGAAGTGGATGCGGATACGCCCGCCCGCTATAACGCGGATGCGCGTCGCCTGTTTGAAGCGTCCGGTTGTGCCGGGAAACTGGCGGTATTCGCGGTGCGACTCGATACCTTCGCCCGCGAACCCCAGCAGCAGGTGTTTTATATCGGCACCAACGAACCCGGCGTCCTTAACGATATCCGCCGTCACATACTGGCGCATTTCACCCATCTGCCGGTAGCGGGAGAATATATGCACCGCGACATCTATGACGTTGCGGAAGTCTACGGCAAAGATACCTTCCTGATGATCGACAAGCTGGGCACCGACAAGATGCCGCTGTTTTTCACACTGAAGGGGCGGATTGATGCCTGGCTAAGCAAACTCTCATTCGTTAAACCACACTTCAGCGATCGCCTGTTACAGCGCCTGAGTAAACTGTTTCCGGCGCATCTGCCCAAACGCATGAAGCAGTATCGCGACAAATATGAACACCATCTGATGCTGAAGATGTCGGGCGATGGCGTGGCGGAAGCGCGTAACTACCTGCGCGACTACTTCCGTGAAGGCGGTGGCGAGTACTTTGAGTGTGAAGGTAAAGAAGGTGCGCATGCCTTTCTGCATCGCTTTGCCGCGGCAGGTGCGGCAGTGCGCTACCACGCGGTGCATGCTGATGAAGTCGAAGATATTCTGGCGCTGGATATCGCCCTGCGTCGCAACGATACTGACTGGTTCGAAACCCTGCCCGATGAGATCCGCACCTCGCTGAGCCATCGCCTCTACTATGGTCACTTCTTCTGTCACGTCTTCCATCAGGATTACATCGTCAGAAAAGGCGTCGATGTGCATGCGCTGAAAGCGCAGATGCTGGAGATCCTTCAGGCGCGGGGCGCGGAATATCCCGCTGAACATAACGTCGGTCATCTCTATGAGGCAAAACCACAGCTGGCGGCGTTCTATCGCCAGCTCGATCCCACCAATAGCTTCAATCCTGGCATTGGCAAAACCAGTAAACAAAAGGGATGGGCGGTGAAGCAGGTGTAAGCGCGTTATGGGTCAGCCTGCTTGCCTGAGCAGGCTGATCGTCACAGAGTCTGCTTCACCGGCTCGTCTGCCGCCCCCCGTTGCGACACCCCTGCTCTGCGCTATCATCGATATCAAAAAATTGATTTCCTCTCCCATATTGCACCTGCTTTATTTTCTGTCATCGGATTCTGCGTAATACCTCACAAAATACCCTGCCACCAATTGATAATTCACGTCGCGAAAAATAGATTGTCGCCACAAAAATAATATTCTGTGCAAGCATATTAATTTCATTCAGGGAGGAATGGTCATGCGAAAAATTAATTACGCGTTAGCCTTAATAGAAATGCCCGCTGTGACACTAGCGCTGACAGCAATAAATTTATCTCCGGCGAATGCCAGTGGATTTATTGAGGCCGCATCGTTAAAAAGGAATGTTTTTTACTGGCAGCGCCAGCGAGACCGCAAAGATATTGACCCATCCAGTGAATATCGGGGGCAGTACCGGGCGAATTTACATCACGCCACGTTCAACAGTAATCTCGATTACCAGTCAGGCTATGCCGCAGAGTGGATCGGTCTGGACGTTGCGGTTTTTGGCGCAGCCGAACTCGCCAGCAGCGGTCCCGCCGCACCCGACGAAATTGGCTTCAGTTAGGCGCGTATGCGCTGGGATGAAAAGTGGAATGGTGACAGCGGTGGTGTCTCGATTTATAAAGCCGCGCTGAAATTGAAATATAACGATTATTGGTTACGTGACGGTTATATTCAGCTAACCGGCCAGACAATCATTGCGCCGCATTGGCGTTTTTACCCGGAACCTATCGCGGCATTGAAGTGGGTGCGCTGTATGATTTCCAGCAGGCGGGAAAATTATCGCTTTCCTGGATGTGGAGCGATAAATATAAAGCCCCCTGGTATCGTGATTGATATGATTTCCGCGAGGCTGATGGCAAAACCCATATCAGCCACCTGCATTCGTTCGGCATGAAATATGACTTCAAACATAATCTGGTGCTGGAGGGCACACGGGGTCAGGCAGCAGATTATATGGATCAGTACTTTACCAAAGCATCGAGGTCAGCCACCCCTTACGGCAATGCACTCAGTGTCAGCTATCAGTTTTACGGCGCGCACGACAACGTGGCGGGCGGGGCCGCTAACCCCCGCGATGTCTATGATGGCCAGGCTACAGGCGATCACGGTCGGTTATACCGTCGGCCCGGTTGATCTGCGCCTCGAAGGTAGCTGGGTCAAAGCAGAGGGTAATCAGGGTTTCTTCCTTCAGCGCATGACGCCGGGCTACGCCAGTTCAAAGGGAAGACTGGATACCTGGTGGGACGTCCATTCCGACTGGAACGCCAATAGCGAAAAAGCGATCTTTGCCGGTGCGATGCTCGACTTAATGCCGTGGCAACTGGCGGGATGGAAAGTGGGCGCATCCTACGTCTGGAGCTGGGATGCCAGACCCGCCACGCTGCCCACCGTTGACCAGAGTCAGCGGCTGAAGGAGTCCGCCTGGAACCTTGATCTGATCTATCAAATCCAGCAGGGCCGCGCCAAAGATAACCAGTTCAGACTGCGCAACACCCGCTACGACAACCACAGCAACCTGCCCAGTTACAGCGGCGGTTACGGCAACATTTTTCAGGATGAGAAGGACCTCAAATTTATGGTTATCGTGCCGTTTACGCTGTTCTGACGCCCTGCTAACTCCCGGATATCTCTTCAGCAGCAAGGATGAATCAACATGTTAAAGTTAAGTCTTATGGCGCTCACTCTGCTGGGCGTTGCAGTCTCAGTCCACGCCAGCTTGTCAGCACAGCAGGTGGTGAATCAAATCAGCCAGTTTGGCGTCACTTATCAGGTGAACGATAATCAGGCCGCCCTGCAGGGTATTGACTGCGCCGCGCTGGGTGCCGACTATGCCGCCTGCAATCGCGCCACCATTACTCTGACCAATAACGGCCCTGCCCTCACTGACAAACACTGGGCAATCTACATGAGCAACGTCCACCAGACGCTGCGTGTCGATAACGATCAGTTTAAAATGACCCACCTGGTCGGTGACTTAACCCGGCTGGAGCCGACCGAGACGTTCACCGGCATTGGTGCGGGCGAATCGGTGCAGATTCCCATCGTTAATGAATACTGGCAACGGTTTATTACCGATGTAATGCCGCGCTGGTATGTCACGTTCGGGCAGGCAATCCCCAAAATTATTGCCAGTACCGATCATGAAGAACCCAGCCAGTTTGTGTTGTCATTGGGTGATCAACACAGTGCCGATGATCATATTGTCCTGATGCAGCCCGCCAGCCGGTTTGAGAAAAACAGCGATGTTGCTACTCTGCCCGCCTCTGCATTGCGCGGTCAAATCACACCAACGCCACTTGAGGTGAAACTCCACCCGCAGAAGGCCGATCTCAGCCGTGGCGTCAGGCTATCCCCTAACGGGCTGACACGTGAAACAGGAGAGGCGGTGAAACAGCGTCTGATCCTGCTCGGCCTGAAAGAAGAGCCTGATGGGTTTGCCGTCACGACACAAATCAAACCAGGTCACTTCAGCGGCAGGCAGGCTAAATCGGGCGCATACGCTCTGGATGCCCTCCCCGACGTGCCAGCGTGGTGGGCTACGATGCTGCCGGTGCTTTTTACGGTCTGATGTCAATTCTTTCGCTGATACCCGGTGAAGGCGCGCCACGTATTGCCACGCTGGAAGCCCATGATGCGCAGCACTTTGCCTATCGCGGCGCATTTCTTGATGTGGCCCGTAAACTTTCACAGTAAACAGACGGTCATGCGGCTGCTGGATCAAATGGCAGCGTGGATGATGAACCGCTTCCACTTTCACCTCAGTGACGATGAGGGCTGGCGGATTGAAATTCCCGGCTTACCGGAACTGACTGACGTAGGGACTAAACGCTGTCATGACCTGACCGAAAAGCGCTGTCTGCTGCCTCAGCTCGGGTCCGGTCCGTTGAGCGATAACAACGGCAGCGGCTATTTCCGTCGCGCCGACTACATAGAAATTGTGAAGTATGCGCAGGCCCGCCACATTCAGGTGATCCCGCAAATCGATAGGCCCGCCCATGCCCGTGCGGCAGTCATCGCCATGGAAGCACGCTACCAGCGGCTGATGAAGGCGGGAGAGCCGGAACAGGCCAGTGCGTATCGCCTGATCGATCCCACCGACGGCGCCAATACCACCTCGGTGCAACTTTACGACCGCACCAGCTATCTCAATCCCTGTATTGAGGGGGGCACGCGCTTCAACGACGAGCGTAAAATCTTTAGCTTCGCTCTGGATAACTTGCCGCAAAATGCTGAAACCTCAGTGGATCGCCACGGCAACGTTTTCAGCGCCAAATCAGAGAAGCCCTGGAGCGGTGCTTATGGACTCTCGGCCCAACTGTGGAGCGAAACCGTACGCACCGACGCACAAATGGAACACATGATTTTTCCACGCCTGTTTGCGGTAGCGGAATGAAGCTGACACCGCGCCAGTTGGGAGCGGGATTACCAGACGGGTCAGGAGTATACCGGGGGTAAGACCCATCTCGTCGATCAGCAGGCGCGCCTGCATGACTGGCAGCGATTTGCCAATCTGCTGGGACAAGGGGAACGGGCGAAGCTGGATAAAGCGGGCATTGATTATCGCCTGCCGGTACCGGGAGCAAAAATCGTTGATGGCATCCTGTCGATGAATGTGGCATTGCCCGGCGTTACGCTTGAGTACAGCCTGGACAACGGTGCCAACTGGCAGCGCTATGATTCCAACAGACTGCCGCAGGTCAGCAGTGCCGTGATAATTCGCTCGGTGAAGCATGACGGCCAGCGCACCAGCCGGGTTGAATCTCTGTAAAACCGCAGTGCTTGTGGGGTAGCCGCATCAGATGCAATCACATCCGGTGGTAACGCGCTGCCGGATATTGCCTCATGTGGCCCGCTCTCCAGGTAGAAAGTGAGTATAAAACAGGCCGGCTCACGTCAACCTTCAGATTACTGCTCCCCCTGAATCAGGGTGAAACTGGCAGCAATGGAGAAACTATAAAGCGCGGGGAACACGGCCCGAAGAGGAAAGCGTTCCGTGCCATGAGGGGCGCGGGGCGGGCATGTCAGCTACCGTGTTAAGTTCCGTGCCTATCGCTGCAAGGTGTTTTTTATCCCCCCCCGGAAATCTCGTCTTTTACCTCTCCAGCGCCACAAAGCCCGCTCATCGGGGTTAAAAGGGCTTACATAAACATTTGCATTGTTGAAAGCCCGAATGACGCTTCAGGTAAAGGTATGGCAGGATTTATACGACTGTCACAGGCTACGCCTTGCTTACCGCGCCTTTTAAGCATCTGCTCCATCTTCAACGTCATCTGGTACCTCCATGCTGGTGAGCGGCATTTAATAACGTGCAGTACCATTCATCGTCAGTCTTCAGATCTAAGATGATCATTCAGGTCAGACGTCCGCTTTGTGCCAAAAGCGGACATTGCAGCAGCGCATTTTGCTGGTGCCCTGGGAACCAATCTCCGGGAAATAACACTCACAATTGTAGTGATGTTCTCATATTTCCGTTTTACGCCAGGCGGATACCAGGCATTCGCAACGGCTGCTCACCTGAAAAGAAATCACTGGGTGGCCAAAAGATGACGTCGTGAATGACGACCTGCGGAATGACAAAAATAATTAATGTTTTTTAAAAAAAAGCCGATGAAGAAATTTGCCTTAACGGTTCCAAAATGCGAGCGAAAATGTCAGGTGATAGGCCTACGGCTTCCTGTAAGTCGTGTCGCAGGGTTTCGTCAACATTCTGGGGCTTGTATGAGTTCAGGAGCGCAGCAACCGTGCTACGAAAAGAACGGAACTGCTGTACAAGGATTACCTTTATGGATATGGAATTTAAAATGAAAAAAAGCACTGTTGCAGTGATGATGATGGCGACTCTCTCAGGCGGAGCCTGCGCTGAATCAGGTCGTTTTTCACCGAATTTTTCCCCGGAAAGCTTTACAGTCTCGACGTCAGCCGGGATGCTGAGCGGGAAATCGCATGAGATGGTTTATGACCCTGACACAGGCCGTAAAATCAGTCAGCTGGACTGGAAAATAAAGAATGTGGCTATTCTGAAAGGCGAGCTATCCTGGGATGCTTACTCATTTCTGACGCTGAATGCACGAGGCTGGACTTCTCTGGCTTCTGGTTCAGGTCACATGGATGACTATGACTGGCTTGATGACAACCAGTCCGAATGGACAGACCATTCATCCCATCCCCGCACGGATGTCAATTACGCCAATGAATACGATCTCAATGTAAAGGGCTGGGCATTACAGGGCGATAGCTATAAAGCAGGGCTAATGGCGGGTTATCAGGAAACCCGTTTAAGCTGGACAGCTTTTGGTGGCACTTACAACTACGATAACGGTGCTTCTACCGGTGATTTCCCAAGAGGCGAACGTGGTATTGGCTACAGCCAGCGTTTTTCTATGCCTTACATTGGCCTGGCGGGCCAGTATCGTATTAATGACTTTGAATTTAACGCCTTATTTAAATTCAGTGACTGGGTCCGGGCACACGATAACGACGAGCACTACATGCGTGATCTCACCTTCCGTGAGAAAACGACTAATTCGCGCTACTACGGAACCTCGGTAGATGCTGGATATTATGTGACGCCCAATGCCAAAGTATTTGCTGAATTCACCTACAGCAAATATGAAGAGGGAAAAGGAAGCACTCAGATCATTGACAGACTCTCAGGTGATTCAGCATCCATCGGTGGAGATGCGGCTGGTATTTCAAATAAAAACTATACCATTACAGCCGGCCTGCAATACCGATTTTGATTCGGCTCTACTTGCCACATGATGATTTAAACCTTAAGCCCCTAAGGGGGCTTTTTAATACGTTGCCGCTGGCAAAAGGTTGGATGAAATCGTCTATACAGAGGGGATCGGAGCCCTCTTTTTTGCCGGTCTTTACCGAGTACCGCCTCCCACTGAGACAGGGGATCTTGCAGCCAGATTTTAACTTCCCGTACGCCTGATCCCTCTCTGTTGTTACAGCCAGTTATCAGATGAGTAAAAATCAGAAGGAACCTTTCACAGCAACCTCTCACTGAGTATTGATAAGTACGTGGCTCAACACTCTCTCAGCCGACCGCACCTCTGCTCCGTTTCGTCAGTGTGTGCCTCATTAACTCGTTTAAGATAGCGGGAGCCAGATATATTTCTACCGCTCACCATGCAGTCAACTTTTCGGCCGCCCAGCACTTTTGCATAATGAAGAAGTGGCGCAACCGCAGCGACGCCTGAAGGCCCTACAACATGTCTAGCAGATCGAGCATTAACAACATCGCTGCTTCAATCCCGGCTTCTGAAACAAGAAGAACACGATCGACGCAGACGGCAATCTGGTCAAGGATGGTGTGTGTGCCGGATTTATCACTGAAAAAATTGGTCTGAATCAGCCCACGGTGACAGGCCCTCTACAAAATCTGGCTAAAGCCGGAAGTGTGACCTCGAAACGTTCAAAAACTGGGTATTTTATAAACTTGATCGCCAACGGATGGATGAAGCAACGGCAATGTTGTCTGGATATAGGAAGCTGGCGACGCGTCCACATGCGCAGCCATAATCGAGTATTAAGTGCATATCGTGGGGAGCCAAGCCGGTAAGTGTGTTCATCTCGCTCATGCCGTGGCCGCCTGTCAGATAGATTTCGTCAATTATCTTTATCTGTTCTCATCTTTTGCAAAACTGCCGTTTAACCTGTAAAACTGCCCCGCCTGATGCCTGACCCTATAGGCCAGGGTCCGCTTTTCGCTCAAAGCGGGCCTTACGCCCAAGTGAGTTCGCTTTGCACTAAAAGTATAAACTTTTAATATTAAACTGTTTTTCTAATGAGACAGGTCATCAGGCGGCATCGACAAATGCTTTTCATATTATACTGGGCTCAACGCCACGCGATCGTTTGCCTTAATCGATGGTTCAATTTCAGCTTCTCGTATCTCATCCCCTCACTCCGGCTTTTCTGTTTTGGCCGCTGGTGACTAACAGTAAACATTGCCAATGTCCCCGTTACGAGCATCAACGTGGGCAATGAAGTTGAAGCAGATGCCTGACTGTTGAGCTAACAAATCATTCCTGCATTGCATTAACTGACAAGTGAGGTATCTGCCGCAGCCTGCTATGATTTCGTCTCAAGCATATTTAAGCCCATGTAACGTCAAAATGACTGCCAGTTTTCCACTGAAGAATGCGAGGTAGCTGTAACCGGTTTTTGCAGTTTTCTTATGACAGCCGTTGGCACCGATGACACCAGAACAGATTCTGTTTTGAAGAAAGCCACCGCCTGCTCCAGACGCCCGGCTTCTTCCTGAAGAGATCCGGCCGCTGCAGCTGACTGCTCTACCAGTGCGGCATTTTGTTGAGTGGTGCTGTCCATTTCAGTCATCGCCTGACTGACCTGACTGATCCCGCGGTTTTGCTCATCTGAAGCAGTAGCTATTTCTTTCATAACCTCATTCACCTGAGCCACAGCTTCAATAATGGACTGCATTGTTTTACCTGCATTTTCCACCTGTGTAGCGCCGGTATTAACCTGACCGACAGACTCATGAATAAGCCCTTCGATTTCCTTTGCCGCTGTTGCGCTGCGCTGTGCCAGATTTCTTACTTCCCCCGCGACGACAGCAAAACCTCTTCCATCTTCGCCTGCCCTGGCTGCTTCAACGGCGGCATTCAGAGCCAGAATATTTGTCTGAAAAGCGATGCCATTTATTACCTGGGTTATTTCAGAAATGCGTGAGGAGCTTTTCCTGATTTGTTCCATAGTATTAACCACCCCGCTGACAACCTGACCTCCCTGGATGGCCTGCGATGACGCTTCCCCGGCAAGCTTGCTGGCACAAATCGCATTCTCGCTGTTAAGTTTCACCGTTGATGTAAGTTGCTCAATACTGGCCGCTGTCTGAACAACTGCGGCAGCCTGCTGTTCTGTACGCGACGATAAATCTTCATTTCCTGTCGCTATTTCTGTGGCCGCGCTGTTTACGTTCGATACGCCGTTACGCACGTTGTTGATTATTTCTTCAAGCTTAATCCGCATATTATCAAAAGCCTGCATTAACAGCCCCAGCTCATCTTTGCGATAGCTTACGGTAGTTGGAGTCAGGTCGCCCTCAGAGATCCTGCGTGCCATACTGAGTGTTTGCGACAACGGCCGCTTAATACTCAGGGTTATGCGCCAGGCAAATAAAATGCTTATTATCACGGCCAGTAACGACAAAAAGACAATTTTAATCTGCGCCGTTTTAATAAAATCAGAAGATATTTTCTTTTGATAATCAAACATTTTTGCCAGGGAGGCGTCAAAACTCTCACCTCTGCTTACCAGCGTTTTTGCCGCCGCATAATGCGCAGACCAGAGCGTTTCAAAGGGAGAGACTGAAGAAGAGACCTTATCAATAAGGTTAAGGACTGATGAGGTGACTTCAGACAACGCAGGGTTTTTAGCCTCTTCAAGCATAACCGCCGTTTTTCTGGCATCGCCAAGGGCAATGTTCAGCGCTGCTCTGCTGTTATCTTCCGGTACTTTGATAAAAGTCAAAAGCTGCAAATTGACTTCTTTAAGCTGAGACGACAACCGCTCCACTAAAGAAGACGTATCAGAAGCCAGCGTTCCGCCTTCAGCAAGATAATCCATCTTTTTTGCAAGACTGAGATACGGAAGTTGCTGCAAAGAGGCAGCCATTCCCATCATGCGCTGCATATAATCAACTAAAATGTTTCTTTGCGTTCCATAACTGTTCATGGCTTCTTCAATACCATTAAGAAACGTTTTCCCCCCTGAATCCCAGTTAAATTGCGCCAGCTTATTGTACTGGTTTCTCAGCTGTTTAAGCGCCTCGGCATTTTTATCAGCATACTGCTGCTCATTGGTGTACTGATACAGAGTGCGATTAAGGCGGGCCGTGCCGAATGTGCTGTTCATCTCGATGGTCAGACTTCGTCTTTCCGAGTTATCCTGAATGGTGTCAAGACAGCCAGATGCAACCAGTGCCGTAATGATAAGGGCACCAATTACCACAAAAAAGCCCATACCGAGTTTGGTTCCCACCTTAAAATTCATGAAATAACTGTTGAGCTTCAGATGATTCATTTTTATAACCCTTTGATTTTAAAACATTTAAATTCTTTGCTGAAGATTTTATCGATCCCGCTCATAGTGGTTATCGGCATTAACTGGAAATCATTAAAATAATTTACAAATAACGGTCGGTTTTATTTAGCGGTAGGTTAGTGAGATTGGGGTTTTCATCAGGGAACATCTGCAGCAGGCGCTGCCTGAGCTTGTGACTGGGATGTCCTATGACGCGCAGTGGGGGTGAGTCAAACGTCTGCTTTTCGCTCATAGCGGGCTTTAGCCTGCCGTCAGTCCACTTTGTGCCAGATGCGGACGTTGCTAAGGTTCATGGAAAGAATGAGCGGTGTCTTCGCCTGCTGATTTTACATCCAAGCTTAATTTATGGATTATGGATTTCCACATGTTCTGAAAAGGATTTATACATGCATGTCCTCTTTCCACCCAGGCTGGTTCCGGGAGATGTTATTGGTGTAACAGCTCCATCTTCTGGCGTACCTGAGCACCTGCACCCCAGGTTGGAACTCGCCATCGAAAACCTAAAGAAAAAAGGTTTCCAGGTCCGCGAAGGAAGCTGTTTACGCGCGCAGCACAAAAATAAAAGTTCAAGTAAGCGTTCTCGCGCTGAAGAATTAATGTCTTATCTTACTGACCCAGACATAAAAGCTGTCATGCCCCCCTGGGGCGGCGATCTAGCAATTGAATTGATTGATTTAATTGATTTTAATCTATTAGTACGGTCTGAACCAAAATGGTTTGTAGGTTTTTCAGATCTAAGTACACTTCATTTTCCACTAACCACGATTTCGGGCTGGGCTACTCTGCATGGGCCAAACTTAATGGATCTTGGCGCTCAAAAGTTAGATGCCACCACTCAGGCTGTATGGGAAATTCTGGAATCGAATCGTGGAACTGTAATAGAACAGTACTCTTCAGCAGCATTCCAGGCTGATGAAAATCAATGGGGAACAGCGTCAGATGAAGGTTTCAATCTGACCCAAAAAACACAGTGGAAACGCCTTGATGGTGTTACCTCTTCCCTCACCTTTAGTGGAAAACTGATTGGCGGCTGCCTCGAAATAATATCGAGGTTAGCAGGTACACCATTCGGGAATTTACCATTGTTCAAGGCGAGCAATAGCGCTCAAGGAGTAATTCTCTATTTTGAAAATGTGGAAATGGCTCCCTGTGAATTAACACGCGCATTAATTAGCTTACGATTACAGGGTTGGTTTGATAATTTAAATGGAGTTCTTATAGGTAGAAGTGCTGCACCCGACATAAGTGACCCAACTAAACATAATTATCTGGATGCCCTTAAAGCCGCTTTTGACAATGTTGCCGTGCCCGTACTGTATGATGTTGATATTGGTCATATACCTCCTCAAATATCACTGGTAAATGGAGCCGATGCGAAGGTATTTTTCTCAGAAAATGGTAGTACGGTAACTCAGCAGTTGTAGATAAGGCAGATTTAATAACAAAGGCGGTCCTTGCTATTCTTTTGCTCTTAAGGTCCGCTTCTCGCTCATAAGGGCCTCGGCCATAAGCCCCTCTTCCTGTTATTAAATACGGGACTGAACAGCCATAAGCGTCCTTTTTCGAATCCATCCACTACCTGCCCGTATTGCCAGCCAGTAAGCAGTCATTTTCAGCTGAGTAGCTCGATCCGGACAGTAAATGAACGTTTCAGTTCGCAACTCATATTGCCCTTCTTTAATTTCTGTCACCCGGTAGCGCAGTAAGAGCTGTGCGCTGCCTGGCGCGACCGGCGTCAGATAAGCGTCAGTATCCGGCACGTTTTCCAGTCCGAAATCTGCACGCCAGAATTGTCCGCGCAAGCCGTAGCAGAGCTCGGATGGTGACTTTTCGAGTAGAGTGAAATTGTTCAGGCCAAACCTGTTAACCGCCTGGGGTTGTTGATTGCGCCGGAAATGTTGCGGAAGTTGTCGCACCGACATCAACAGTCGGATGACGGTATCCTGCTGAATATCGAATTCTGCTACTAACGACAGGATTTTTTCAGGCGACTGCGTCCTGATGATGGTCTGGTGTTTTTCATGAAACTGAAACTGTGGCAAAAAAGCCGGGATATCCTGCCAATGAGCAAGTGCTCTACTTGTAACGAATCCAGGGTTCAGCATATTACCTCCTTGTTATCCTTCAAGCCCAGCCAGAGGAACAGATGCCTTACAGCAACAATACCTGCACAAAATAATGTGATTTCAGAAGGAATTCACACCAGGAATGTCTGATACCGGTCTTAGAAGAAAAAAACCTGTACGTATCATCTGCATAAAGCTGAAATAGAAAGTCCACTTGTCGCTCATAACAGACCTTCCTCGCGCATCCGCTTCGGGCCAGGAGCGGACGTTGCCAATACTCAGGTACGTTAGCGTCACCACTCGGACTTACGTTATGACAAGCCATAGCCATTTTTCGTGAGTTGCCAGCAGGGTCAAGGAAGGTCAGTACGATCCCCTCGTGTTGTGGGATGTGAAATCACAATAAATTCCACGGGAGACTCCGTGTCGTTTCTGGCTTGATGTTTTGCCCTCGGGGGAATCTCTAATCCCTGCAGGGGTTTAATATTGTGCGTTTCACCCTTTAACTCCATAGATAAAATACCATTGAGCACAAAGAAAAACTGTCTTGAGACAGAGTGCCAGTGTCGCTTTTCAGCAGTACCTGACGGCATTTTTTCATGAATGACCAGCATGTCTTGTCGGTTTACCAGATACCAGCCGTCGCAATCATCGCCCCAGACATAATGCTCTGCATTTTCTTTTGAAATCATCATACCTCTCCTGTTTATGCGACTTTTCCAATAATCCAATAATCTGATGAAGTTATACTCAGGTATGATATTGATTCGCAATACATTTTTTCATGGGTTAGTGCATTAAGGAGCTGAATTGCCTGTTTCAATATACTGAATAGCCATGGATTAATGGGCACAGGCGTTTATAGACAGGATAGTGAGGTCCGCTTCTCGCTCAGAGCGGACAGATCTAAATTGCTTAATTGAAATGCTAACATTTGAAAAGCGCAGGATTGGCCTGTTCGTTCGCTACAAAACATGATTGAAACGACGCTTCTGGCGTGTCGGTTGGCTAACCCAGCAACCGGGCCGAATTGTTAGTGGCTGCAATGGTGCTAATTCCTACCTCAGTTGTGGCGTTTTGTTAGCTAAAAGGAGTAAACATGGAAGTAAGGGTAGAACTGTGTCCGCCAGATGAATGGGAATCCATGGTGTAAATTTTTACCGAGATGGAAGAGCACTATTATGGTAAGGGCATCATTCAGGAACCACTGTTGAAGAATTACCTCCGCAATCGATTGTTCAGTCAGCTCTCCGGTACTCTGGTGCTCAGGGCTCGCTGCGACGCTCATATCGTTGGGCTGGCGTGTTGCAGTATCCTCTACCCTTCTCCCCGTTACTGTGGCCAGCTGCACATCAAAGAGCTTTATGTCTCCCAGAGTGAGAGAGGTAAAGGCACAGGGGAATCCATAATGCGCTTTATAGCGAAATTCGCTCTTGAACATGAGTGTCGCAGCCTCAGCTGGAATGCCGAGAAATCAAACGCCGGAGCAAACCGTTTTTATCAGTCTTTAGGTGGCAGAATAAATGACAGTATTGTGAATTATTATCTTCATGGTGAGCTCCTGCGTAAACTGGCTTCGGACAGTTCGGCAGAGCCTGGCGGCTTTACTGGTTAAGCTATCGCGCTGATTTGGCTTGCCTGGAAGGCAGAGGGAATCTGCAAAATCTTTATGCCGTGTCCCCTTTGTGCCAAAAGCGGACATTACAATTGTGATTTCCTTTTCATAAAGATGAGCAGTGAAAATGCACATCAGAACCTTCATCTGCTAGTGCATTTTGTTTGCTGAGGTAAAGAGGATGTCGCTCATCCCTCGGATTTAAATCACCTGTGGCTTTCGCCGTGCCCCTGCCCCAAAATCCTGCTCCATTCAGAAACAGAATTTCGGCATGATAAATACTCCCCTGAACAGAGGTGTTCCCCAAGGTTCAATAACATGGCTGTGCTAATTAAGCGTCAACAGTATCAGTGCTTTGACCCCGCTTCTGAAACAAGAAGAACATGATCAACGCGGCTTAAATAACGACAAATCTATCACCATTTTAATTATAAGATTAACGACGGGATTCACTTAATATTTTAATGGCAAGAGCGCTTAGAACACAGCCCATTACCCAGCGTTGAATCAGAGCGAAGGAAGGCCTTCTTACTAAGAAACTGGCGATGGTTCCTGACGAAATTACAATTATGGCGTTGACTGAAACACTGATAATTATTTGTGATAAACCCAGAAAAAAAGATTGAGTTAGAAAATGGCCATGTTCCGGGGTGATAAACTGCGGTAATAATGATAGATACATAACTGCAATTTTTGGATTCAGAATGTTAGTTAAAAACCCCATCATAAAGAGTTTTTTCGGGGGGTCTTTAGGCAGGTCCTTGACCTGAAATAGTGATTTTCCACCCGGGCGTACTGCCTGCCAAGCTAGCCAAAGTAAATAGATAGCACCAGCTATACGCAAAGTGTCGTAAGCATATGGAATAGCCATTAGCATTGCGGTAATGCCAAATGCAGCACAGATCATGTAAAAGACAAAACCAAGAGCTACTCCACCCAATGAAATCAGACCGGCTACACGCCCCTGACATATAGAGCGTGAGATGAGATAAATCATGTTTGGCCCGGGAGTTAATACCATCCCGAGCGAAATCATTGCAAATGCTATTAAGCTATGGGTTTCGGGCATTGTGCTTCTCCATAAATGTCTTTTTAGAGATCTGTCTGTAATTGTATCTGTTTTATTTAATACTGAGTAATGTTAAAAATCTATTTTGTAACTTAATTTTAAAATGCAGTCCTGGGTGAGAGATCCGATGTGTGCCAGAAGCGGAAGTTTCACATGAACTCTTATGCTGGTTTAATTAGGTTCTGACAATGCAAATCTGGAAGAGCAAGGAGCCCATGAGTGGAAGCATTCACAGTACGACGCATAATCGAAAGCGATCTGGACGATTTCAGGGAATTGAGGCTGGAGGCTTTGCGCCTTCATCCGGAAGCCTTTGGCGCGTCCTACGGCGAATGCAGTCAGAAGCCAATGCAGTTCTTTGCCGAACGGCTGCTGACAAGTCATGTTTTCGGTGGTTTTGATGTTAACAACTCCTTGCAGGGCATGATTGGGGTTAGCAGGAACTCGTTACTAAAGTTGAGTCATGTGGCGAATATCTGGGGAATGTATGTTCGCGCCGGTAACAGAGGTTCCGGGCTTTCATCAGAATTAATGGATGCGGCGCTGGAAGCCGCCAGTTCAGCAAAAACCGTGAAACTGTCAGTGGTTACAACTAACCGGGCCGCGTATGCGCTTTATCGTTCCTTCGGGTTCAAAGAGTGGGCGACTGATGCCGATGCGCTATGCGTTGATGGAGTGTTTCATGACGAATTCCTGATGAGACGAGACTCATAGGCTGATTCATAATCGGGATAGGATGTTTAATGTGAAAAAATCCAGCCCCAATTAGTCAATGTCCGCTGTTCGCTCCTGGCGGACCTCGCAATAGTGACATGTCTGTTACTCTGTGCCAGCTGCAAACTAACCGGCCGCGCAGACTCTTCTGTCACAGGCGAGTGCATCTGGTATTCATATATCCTTTTAATTTTTTATCCGCAGGTTGCAGGGCACCCTCGGCTGTTCGCCGCTATGCTTTCAGCGCCACTCAATAAAGGAGATCAGGATGAAAAATAACACGCTGCACGCGCTTGCGCTTTTATGCGGATTTACCGTCATTTCTTCTGCCTGCGCCGATGACGGATTATATGCCGTCCGCGCCGACTCAGCAGAACGAACGGTGAGCAACGGACAGACCCAGCCGCCGGTAAAATTTGCCACCCTCTGGGCTGACGATGAGGGTGCGACGCACGTCGGACACTGCCGCTTTGAAGGGCTGCAGTTTAAGAGCTATGCCCCACCTTCTGCGCCGCAGTGGATTGGCGTTTCGCCCGATGAGGTTGAGAGCATTGCCTATGCTGTACTTCCGCCAGGCTATGTTGGCAACTGGCATCATGCACCAGGCCCGCAGTGGGTCATCACTCTGTCCGGAAAATGGTCCGTGGAGACCACGGACGGCACAACGCTGGTCCAGGGACCAGGCGAGGTGCAGTTCAATGCGGACAGCAACTCACGGCCCCGCAGTGATGATAAAAGAGTGGGGCACGTGTCGCGAACAGTGGGAAGTGAGCCGAACGTACAGCTGATCATTAAACTTAAGCCCGGTGTTCGTAACACCGGTGCCTGTGCAGACTGAGGAAAAAAAAAATGTGTTACCGCTTTTCGAAAACGCCTTTTGTGCTGGCTCTGATGATGACGGGTTTTTCCACCGTGGCGGCAGAGGTGCCCGGCGTAAACATCGTTACGGAGAACGTCGCGTTTCACGAGCTGGCAGACAGTAACGCCCATCCTGAACTCATTACCGACAGAGCAGTATGGGCCGAGGGCCCGGTATGCACGCCGAAGGGACTGTTTATTTTCAGTGACGTGAAGCAGAACCGGGTCATGAGCTGGTCAGAAAAGCAGGGGCTGAAGGTCTGGCTTGCCCCCTCGGACTATCAGAACGGTCATTCTGTTGATAGTAAAGGACGCATCATTGGGGCCTCACATGGCAGGCGTGCGATTGTGCGTCAGGAGTTTGATGGCACGTGGACAACGCTGGCTGATTCCTGGGCGGGTAAGCGGCTTAACAGCCCGAATGACGTGACAGTGGCACCTGACGGCGCGATATGGTTTACCGACCCGACGTTTGGCGTCCTGAATAAACAAGAAAGTTACGGCGGAAAGCCCGAGCAGGATGGCGAATATGTTTACCGTTACGACGCCTCCTCACACAAGCTATCACGCGCCAGCACGCCTGAGGTGCACTCCCCGAACGGACTGGCTTTTTCGCCTGACGGAAAAACGCTCTACGTATCTGACACGCAGCTGGCGCACGACTTCAGCAATAAAAAACTTGCTCACCGGATTATGGCCTACCGGCTTGAGGGGACACGCCTGACCGCCGGACACGTTTTTGCAGAAGTAACGCCCGGCATACCTGACGGCATAACAACGGATGAGAAAGGCAACGTCTGGAGCAGCAGCAAAGAGGGCGTACAGATCTTTTCTGAGAAGGGGGTGCGTCTTGGGAAAATACTGATGCCATCGCAGGATACTGGCAATCTTGCGTTATGCAGCGGTGCGGACGGCAGAAAGTGGCTGTATGTCACCGCAGCAAACCTGGTGCTGCGCCTGCCGGTGAAGGTCAGTGCGGCTGCAGGCAACTTAACGAACAGATAAATTTCATCTGGCACACGTATAGCCTGAGTATGTGTGCCACAAAAAATACACGCCTGCATACTGTCGGAGTGCTCTGCATCACGCCTTCCGGTCAGACGACTCCGGATATTGCGGCTCGATATCTTCATTGTCCACATCCAGAGAATGTGCCTTCTTCCGCTTTGTACCAGAAGCGGACCTTCATAACTTACCGATAGCTACCTCGTGCTTACAGCAAGTTTAGCCGCGAAGCATAAAAACAAGCCCCCTGTTGCTCTGTCCATCACCCGGATAACGCGACTCTTCTTCAATACGGCTGACGCAAAATGCGTGGATAAAATAAGTGTGACTGACCACATAGTCCCAATCGCCACATGGATACTGACAAGGATGAAAGTCCATATTAAAGGAGAGTGAGCGGCAGGTATAAACTGAGGCAAAAAAGAGACATAGAAAATGCCCATTTTGGGATTGAGCACATTCCCCAGCATTCCTCTGATAAACCAGTTCCCCTGAGAACCATTGTCATCATCGCCATCACTGAAGGACGATCGGGGGCGTGTCAGCAGTTGCAAGCCCAGCCAGCTCAGGTAGACAGCTCCACAAATTTTTAGCGCTGTATAAGCCACCTCTGAAACCGCCAGTAAAGCACCAAGACCTAACGCGACCAGCGCGCCCCATATAAAACAGCCGGCATCAATGCCAAGAGCAGCCTGAAAAGCCTTCTTACCCCCCTCAGCACAAGCGGTTCGAAGAATAAGTGCCGTATCGAGGCCGGGAGTAAGGGTAAGTAACAGTGCGGCGAGAGAGAATGTCAGGAGGGAATCGTTAACAGTCATTTTCTTTGTCCGAAAGAGCAAATGTTAACCATTTAGTTCCACACAATCAATCCATCAAATATCCCTTTTCTCAACGTCCGCTTTTCGCTCAAGACGGACGTTGCTCTGCTCTTAACGTCAGATCTGTGACCATGCAGTGTAAAATATGGCCGAACTGCAGAGACCTACAGATGCTCTAAAATTTCCGCCACAAAATGCGGTTTTTGTCTTCAGTACGCCATAGCACCAGTGGACCCGTTTGCTCATCAGGCCACCCAGGGTCACCATTTTCGGTTTGTCCCTCAGACACGGCGCATCGCAGATAATGCACATCCGTTTAGTGGGAATATTCCCGCACAAGGCTGATATATAAAGCTTCGACCTCAGCTGAGTCGGACTGATTTTCGACCCCCATGAGCGACTCCTTACTGATGCGCCAGTTCCTTTCTCGACGGGCACCACGCCCGGAATGGTGGCAGCCTGCTCAGCTGACGAGCCAGACTTTATCAACATTCAGGGGCCGACAGAAGTCGGCCCCTTGACACCTAAACCAGCTTCTCTTCAGGTTCAGCACCCGGCATCTGACGGCGTTCGATAATCATGGTTTGCGGCGTGGAGAGCAAAATGCCCTCTTTACGCAGACGCGTCAGAATATCGAACAGCAGATCGCTCTTCGCTCCCGCAATCTGCCGCTGACCCGCCACGTTACCGGTGACGCTCAGCACAATGCCCTGCTGGGTCAGATCTTTGAACGAAACAGAGGGTTCCGGCGTCTCCAGAATGCGTTCATTTTCGTTGTAGACCTCCAGCAGAATATCGCGCACCTTTACCGGGTCGATGTTGAGCGGGAAGGTCAGCGTAATCGTCACCACACCCTGCGCATTGCCCATTGTCGCATTTCGCACGTTCTGCGAGATAAACTGCGAGTTCGGTACAATCACCGTGGATTTGTCGCCCAGTTGAATCTCTGTGGCGCGCACATTAATCCGGCGAATATCCCCTTCGATGCCGCTAATGCTCACCAAATCGCCGACCTTTACAGGTCGCTCAGTTAACAGAATCAGCCCCGAGATAAAGTTCTTCACAATTTCCTGTAAACCAAAACCGATACCGACCGACAGCGCACTGACAATCCATGCCAGCTTGTTCCACTGTAACCCCATGATCGATAGGGTCAGCAGAATGATCAGCACATAGCCAATATTGCTGAACAGCGTCACCAGCGACACCCGCATACCCACATCCATAGTGGTTTTTGGCAGGAAGTCGGTGTCGAGCCAGCGGCGCACCGAGCGCAGCACATAGATGCCGACAATCAGGCAGATTAGCGCATTCACCATGTGCGCCGGTACGATGTTCAGGGATTCAAGTCCTTTACCGCCCCAGAACTCAATCACTTTTTGCAACAACTCTATCGGTGTTGAAGAGGCAAAGGTTCCGTTGATGAGCGCCATTGCCACAAAGAGCACCAGAATCGTTTTACCGATTGCCGTCAGCAGCGTGGCCGTTTGCTGCAGGTGACGCTCATTGATGTTGAGTGAACTCTGAATGCGGCGACCGGTGGCGTTACTGGTCGAGAAGAGACTCTCACAGCCATCTTTCAGCAGGTGACTGAGGAAATAGAACGAGCCAAACAGCAGGCCGCACCAGATCACCTCATAACTCAGGAAGCGCGCCAGCGTGACGTAACCGATCAGCAGCGACAAAAGGATGGCGAAGCCCGTCAGCGTCAGGCCCATCTGGATTAGCCCGACCAGTGTTGAGCGTGCTTCCGGCGGTGTGCCCGCCTGGGTCATACGACGACGCACACGGTTAGTGCGCATGCTGATCGCGAGCGCAGTACTGCCAATCAGCAGTGCTGTCAGTCCGTTGGCAAAAATGGTGGTATTCAGGCTGGTGCCAACACTGTAGTTAAACGCCTCGACCGTCTGGAAGATAAAGACCAGCATCGCGGTAATCGGTGGAAACGGTTTTAACGCCATCGCCACTTCATTAGAGATAGTCGGTAACCGCCAGCTGGGCCGGCGGGTAGAGAGGAAAGCCCGTCCCAGCCCGGCAATCAGACCACAAAAAACGCTGAGCTGCACCAGCCGGTCGACAAAGTCCTGAACGTTCTCAGAGACCTCATCACGGCGGGTAAAGGCCAGGGCGATAAAGTTAAAGGTGAGGACAACCGCCACCAGCGTGGTGAGGGCTATCGCTGCCGCCAGGAAACTGCGGCGCAGCTTCCCTTCCGGCAATTTATGAATGCTGACCCAGGCCAGGAACTCCTCACTGTAGCGACGACCCACCGTCATCACCAGCAGCGCCGCCAGCAGCCAGAAAACACTGCCCACGCGCCAGCCCGGCTCCCATGAGAGCGCTGCCGTGTCCTTCAGCTCCTGCAGGAATTCACTAATTTTCTCGCCATCCAGATCCTGACTGCTGTTCAGCGGTGACCAGAAGCGCGGCCCAAGAATGGTACCAGAGTTCAGCGCCAGTTGACTTTTCAGCTGATCGCGGCGCAGGTTAACAATCTGCGACGACAGCGTTAAGGCCCCATTTTTAATGCCTTCGGCCTGTTTGATCTGGTCGTCGAGTTTGCTTTTCTGACTCTCCAGCGCGTTACGCTTGCGCGTCACTTCTGGCGTCTCTTTTACGCCGCTGTCGGCCTTAGGTGCCGGCCCCAGTACCTGCAACTGGGCGTCCAGTTGCTGGCGATCGGGGATCAGCGCCTGGCCCAGCGTATCGGCATTACCCGAAAGCTCCAGCGCCATTTCATTCAGCTGCGTCAGCTTGTTTTCGCCAGCATCAACGGATACCTGACTTTTGATTTTGTCGAGTATCTTCTGCATTTTCGGCAGTTCAACTGCGGCATTCAGTTTCGGCGGAGCATCCTGTTCCTGAGCAGCACTGGCCGTATCATCCGCGGCCAGCGTCAGCGCCGGGGCAAACGCCACCAGCGCCAGCATTAACAATGCAAAAAAGGATCGTAGCTTAAACATATGAGTAAGATTCCGGCAACGTAAATCAGGCGAGCGTCCCTCGACAGTCGCGCGTAGTGTAGGGCTTTGCAAGGGATGGCAATATAGGAATAAAGGGCATTTTTCGGTCTGATTCCGGGCGGACCAGGACGTAAAAATCGTTGTACGCCTCTGTAGGCATCCTCCCGGAGTCCTGCTGAGCCTGCCGGTAACGCCAGTGCGCAAAGTGCGCGACACCGGCTATTTTCTATTCAACATCGGCACTGCTGGCACCGTTGCTGGCGACCTGACCCGACTTCTGCCTTTTATAAGCCAGCGCGGCGGCCGGCACCGGAGCCGCTTTACCGGTCTCAATCCAGCTCCGCAGACGGTTTGCGTCGGCGAAGTGGGTATATTTGCCAAAGGCATCCAGCACCACCAGCGCCACCGGACGATTGTTGATCATAGTGCGCATCACCAGACAGTGGCCTGCCTCGTCGGTGTAACCGGTTTTGGTCAACTGAATATGCCAGTCATTTTTATAAACCAGATGGTTGGTATTGCGGAACGGCAGCGCAT
>Ga0209067_10000111_pt1 | contig 55141 bp, 53 predicted proteins | sample ColStrG_CSR_2013_FD_187199 | JGI IMG/M metagenome (GOLD analysis project Ga0209067, IMG submission 187199) | Freshwater sediment microbial communities in response to fracking from Pennsylvania, USA - Cold Stream Run_MetaG_CSR_2013 (SPAdes)... | ecosystem: Environmental > Aquatic > Freshwater >...
GAACGGGACGGTATTTGTTTAAAAAATCAGATTAAATGGAAGAATGTGATTTAGTAATTATTGGAGCTGGTCCCATCGGACTAGCCTGCGGGATCGAGGCAAAAAAGGCGAGGTTGAATTACCTAATCCTTGAAAAAGGTTGCCTGGTTAACTCACTTTATCATTATCCGATGAACATGACCTTCTTTTCCACCTCCGAGCGTTTGGAGATCGGCGAAGTTCCATTCATTTCGATCAACGCTAAGCCGGCCCGGGTGGAAGCCCTGGAATACTATCGCAGAGTATGTTCGAGTTGGGATTTGAATGTTCGTCTATACGAGGAAGTAAGACAAGTTAAGGAATCGCCGCCCGGACGCTTCTCCATCACGACAAGTAAGGAGAATTATTCCGCACGTGCGGTCGTGTTGGCATTGGGCTTTTACGATTTGCCTTATCCGTTAAAGGTACCGGGGGAGAATCTTTCCAAAGTAAAACATTACTACGATGAGCCCCATCCTTATTATCGCCAGAAAGTAGCGGTCATCGGTGCGGCCAACTCTGCTGTCGATGTGGCGCTTGAAACTTGGCGAAAAGGCGCCGAGGTTACGATGATTATTCGCGAGCCGTCTTTGCGTGAAAGTGTAAAATATTGGGTCAAGCCCGACATTGAAAACAGGATTAAGGAAGGATCAATCGCTGCTTATTTTAATTCTACGGTACTCCAAATCACTGAAACCCAAATAGAAATTCAAACTCCAGATGGGTCTAAAAGTTTAGAAAATGATTTTGTAATGGCCATGACTGGCTATCAACCTCCTTTTGATTTTATGAAATTGATGGGCATAAAATTTCACAATGATGAATTTCATACACCCATTTACAATGAGAAAACGATGGAGACCAACGTCCCCGGTTTGTACCTCGCCGGTGTGGTTTGTGGTGGACTGAAGACCAACAAATGGTTTATCGAGAACTCCCGCGACCACGCAAAACTTATTATTAAAGCGTTGGCTGTCTAATTCTTTAACCTGTTATACTTTTTTAAGGCAGCTTGTAGGCGGTCATGAGGAATCGCATAAACCTTATTGCCATCAATTCCTTCCATGGTTTCCGCAGCGATCATTGCATTGACAATCGATTCCTCCACAACTTCTGCGACTGCACCAAAAAAAGGATTGATGTTTTCATTGGGAATCATTTGCACGGTGGCTATACCTTTCAATTTTCCCGCTTCTGCGTTGGCGGTAGAAAATACAATAAAAATATCTCCTGAAGAATCTCCACCGCGACCGCCCATCACTCCAATTCCCAGAGGGATTCTTTTTGCCAGTCTCTTTAATTGGTGCGGCAACAAGGGGGCGTCGGTGGCGACAACCACGATAATCGATCCTTGATCTTCATACTTTCGCCCGGCCTGTGGCAGCAAGTCAGGGATCTCCTTTCCAACGGGCACTCCGGCAATTGTCAATTGGGTGCGAGAACCATAATTGGCTTGCACCAAGGCGCCCACCGTGTAGCCATTTTCCAATTTCCTGGAAGCCGTACCAATCCCGCCTTTAAATTGATGAACGACCATCCCCGTCCCGCCGCCTACGTTTCCTTCCGCCACCGGTCCAGTCGACGCACTATTCATCGCATCGAACACGTCCTCCTTCCTTACATGAAACCCGTTGATATCATTCAGGAATCCATCCCATGTCTCTGCCACGACGGGCAAACTGAAATCGCCAGAGTATCCGCTCCTGGGCATTTTATCTACGTACCACTGAATTACGGCATCGCGCACTGTTCCTACACTATGGGTGTTCGTAATCAATATTGGCGATCCTAAACATCCTGATTCTTCTAGCCACGTGGTACCGGTCATTTCTCCATTGCCGTTCAGCGTATACCAAGCCGCAAACACGCGCTCCAATGAATTTTTACCCTTAGGGAAAATTGCGGTTACCCCTGTTCGCACGGGGCCCTTGCCAACAACCAGTTTCCCATCTCCTTCGATCAAGGTTTTATGGCCAACTTCCACACCCATTACATCCGTTATCGCATTAAATTTCCCCGGAATTCCGTTAAAGGGAATACCCAAGTCGCGGGCCCGAGGTTTAGCGGTTTGCCCACTTAGAGAATAGGCACAAAAAAAAACTGCCGTTAAAAAAAGAAGCTTCGTCAACTCAATTTTATTGAATAGAAATATAGACAAGACCTTTCAGGAATGCAACACACCTTCTTTTTCCAGTTCTTGGATGAAGACTAAATTTTCTTCGCGGATCGTATCCGGCACGAATACAAAACGTTTATCATAAATCTGTGACCCAATATAATAGCTTACCCAGTACTCATTGTTAAGATGGAATACGTTTGAATCTATCGGTTCGATCAACATCGTGTTTTTTGCGGGAACCGTTTGCAGAAAATGCCGCAACACCGAAGTGCGCTGCTCCTCCCCATCCTTTTCGCCATAACCCCGACTTACCACAAGCGTGTTTTCAATTTCGAATTCATTGTTGTTGATGAGGTGCACTTTCCATTCATCCTGGTCAAGTGCATTTTTTTCTCGTGTTATTGCCAGCGTCACATTTTTTACTTCGGGGATGTTGATATCTTTCTTCATTCGATTTGCATTTCAAATAGGAAAGCAATTTTTTCTTTTAAAATTCCTTTTACCATTTCCATATTCTGATCTGAATTTAATTCTTTTTTTATCGACGTGACGGCCTTGTCCGGTATTCCACAAGGAATAATGTGACCGAAATAATGAAGATCTGTGTTCACATTCATGGCCAGTCCGTGCATCGTGACCCAGCGGCTGGTCTTGACTCCTAAAGCGCAAATCTTTCTTGCCCTTTTTTCATCTTTCCAGTCCAACCAAACTCCCGTCAAACCCTCTATTCTTCCTGCTTCAATAGCCAATTCCTTCAGGGTTGCAATTACTGACTCTTCTAGCGTCCGCATGTACTGATGAATGTCCGTAAAGAAATTTTCCAAGTCGATCACCGGATAAACTACAATTTGCCCTGGGCCATGATAGGTAATGTCGCCTCCCCGGTTAATTTGATGGTAACTCGCTCCAATGGAAGAAAGCTTTTCCAAAGGAATTACTAAGTTTTTTTCGTCACCACTTTTACCGATGGTAAAAACATGGGGATGCTCACAAAAGAGTAAATAATTGTTCGTTGGTTGTTGGTCGTGCTTGGGGAGGTTTCTGTTCTCCGATTTAATAGCAAGTACTTTGTTGAATAACTCCGTTTGATAATCCCAAGCCTTTTGATAGTCAATTAGACCCAGGTCAATGAATTGGGTTTGCTTGTTGAGGATTTGATTCATTCGTAGCGTGAGCTTAACAAACTCTGGCGAAGAAAAATTAGTTTCACTTCAACTTTGTTAATTCGCCTTTCAAAAAATCAATCGCTTCAACCGGGTCGGGATCAATTCCATTTTCTTTGGCGAGATAATACGAAATCCAATCTGTGAGATGGATCAAATAATAGTATTGCTCAAGTAACGAAGCGCCTTCTGCTACAATATCAATAATGGGATTGGAACGCTTCTCAAAAATCTCGCGACAAATCTCCATGCGTTTCTCCACGCGCTCGTGGTCATGGTCAGAATACAGATAGATGACCTGTGATTGTTGTAAAACGCTTTCCGGAAAATGCCAACCCACAATTTCGTTATGGTTCATTTCGGGGAACGTGTTTACGTGGGCCAACTGCTTGGCATTTTCATTAATCTGATTTTGAAAACGCGTGGCCATGGATTTAAGCCGCTCGTCGCAATAGATGATGGGTAGTTTGCCTCGCAATTTTTTTGCGATCAGCTCGGCTTCCGATTGAATCGCTTTTTCTCCTCGGTCAAGGTACTCGATCGAGTTTTCCGTTTCTTTGATGAAGGCTGCTCCAATCAAGTTGGTGTGATACAAAGCATACAGCAATGAAATCATCAGGTAGCCTATTTGCGAGCGCGGACTGCTTGAACCGCCCGGTACCTGGATGTAAAATAAGTTGTATTCCTTTGCCAGCTCCAACATCTTACCCCCACAGGTAACGCAAATAATATGAGCACGCTTCAACATTCCCTTGTGTACAGCTGCCAACGTCTCTTCCGTATCACCAGTATAGGAGCAGGCGATGAACAAGGTATGGGGGCTCACAAACTGCGGAATATTATACCCTTTGGAAACGGTGATGGGGATTGGCACACGACCAAATGTAAGTGACTCAACAAGGTTAGCACCGATACCGGAGGCGCCCATCCCGGTGATAATAATGTTGCGAATGTCGCTGCCGGGGCGAACCAAGTCCATCGACTGCCCGAGTTTTATAGCGTGTGTCAGTTGCTGCGTGAACCCTTCAATGAGTTTCTTCATTCTTTGTCCATAACTTTATTTTTCAAAGGTAAAACAAAATCCGGTGAGCGATAAAATTAAAAAAGGCGAGAGAGGCAAAACACTTGCCGCCGATATTTTATGCAGAAACGGACTCAAAATATTTTCCGAAATTACCGGACCGGGGATCAGCAATTGATTTGACCGTATAGAACAATCGGCTCATTTTTGTTGAAACGGTAGACTACCAGAAAGGGAACCCTGATTGATAAAGCAATAGACAATACTTTTGAACAGGACTGGCAGGGAAAGGTGAGGCAAGAGATCGCCGCCTTCAGCGGTGAACGATAGAACGAAATTGTACATATCGAAGATGAGCTCTATTGAGTTCAAAAAATTGAATGAAAATGAAAGAAAAACAGGTAGACACCTACATTGCCAAGTCGGCCGATTTTGCAAAGCCCATTCTGGCACATTTGCGCGAACTTGTTCACCAGGCTTGTCCTGAAGTTAAAGAAGTAATTAAGTGGGGCTTCCCCAACTTTGATTACAAAGGTGTTTTTTGCAGCATGGCCGCTTTCAAAAAGCACTGTTCGTTTGGGTTCTGGAAGGCATCGTTGATGAAAGACCCCAATAAAATATTATCAGTCACGGATCGCCACAGCATGGGCCACTTTGACCGAATCACCTCGTTGACTGACTTGCCTGCCGATAAAATTCTCCTCAGCTACATCCGGCATGCGGCCGAAATCAACAAGTTGGGAATAAAGAGACCGGTGAAAGTCACCCCAAGAGGCTCGAAAACAATAGAAATTCCAGACTATTTTGAAAAAGTGCTAAAGAAAAACAAAACGGTCCGGGACGTGTTTGAAAACTTTGCCTACTCACACCGAAAAGAATACATCCAGTGGTTTGAACAAGCGAAGACAGAACAAACCAGAAATAAACGGATCGCACAAGCCATCGATTGGATCGGTGAAGGCAAAGGAAGAAACTGGAAGTATGAGAAAAAGTAAAAAGTGCAAAGAGAAATTAGCCCCATCTATTTGGATGTATTCAAGTAATCAACGGCCACGTTTAACAACGCTTTCACGCCTGTGCTAAAGGAAGCTTCATCGATCATAAAGTCGGCGGTATGGTGTGTTGGCTTTCGCTCCAATTTCATTCCCGCCGGATAGGCACCTAAAAAGAAGAAGAAACCTGGTACCTTCTGTTGAAAAAAAGAAAAGTCTTCAGCCATGGTGGCTGCAGGAACAACGTTGACGTTCTCCTTTCCAGCCGCCTTGATTAAACTAGGCACCATCTTCTCCGTCAGCATGACATCGTTGATCGTGGCCGGATACATGATTTGAATTTCTACTTCAGCAGTTGCCCCAGAAGCTTCTGCAATTTTCGTTGCCGTGAGTTTTATTTTCTCATGCACCTTCTTCTGCATCTCTGGGCCAAAGGTGCGGATCGTTCCTTGAAGGTTGGCATCATCGGGAATAATATTTCTACGAATTCCGGCATGAAAACTTCCTACCGTAACAACGGCGGCCGCTTCCGTTAATGCCGTTTGACGGCTCACAATAGTTTGCAATCCATTCACAATCTGACTACCCACTACAACGGGATCAATTCCTTCCCAGGGTGTAGCGCCGTGAGCGCCCTTGCCTTTCACTTTTATATCAAAGCCGTCCACTGCCGCCATAAAAGCACCGGACCGGTAGTTCAGCGTTCCGGATGGCATCAATGATTGAATGTGCAATCCAAAAATGGCATCTACTTTAGGATTTTCCAACACACCCTCTATGATCATCAGTTCAGCACCGGCCGGTGACTCGCTTGGTCCTACCCCCTCTTCTGCCGGTTGAAATAAAAATTTCACGCTGCCTTTTAATTCTTTTTTGTTGTCCGATAATATTTTTGCCACGGCCATCAGCATGGCCATGTGGGCATCGTGCCCACAGGCGTGCATCACCCCCGTTTCCTGACCACCTAAATTTACCTTGACCTTTGAAGCAAAGGGCAAATTGTTTTTTTCGTTTATGGGCAAGGCATCCATATCGGCCCGCAACGCAACAACAGGTCCAGACTTTCCGGTTTTCAGCAGACCTACAACTCCGGTTTTAGCCACCGGGAATTGCACTTCCATTCCCAACGACTTTAAATATTCTGCAATCAAAGCTCCTGTCTGATTTTCTCGATTTGACAACTCGGGGTTTTGATGAAATTTTCTTCTCCACTCAATAATTTGCTGCTCCATAGCTTTCACCTGCAGTTCTAATTTCAATTCGAGCTTTGCATTTTTCTGTGCCAACACGGAGGTAGACGTCAAAAAGAGGGAAAAGAAAATCATTCTACTTATCATAATTAATTTCTATTTTTTCGGAATTTACATCAAAATGAATTGGGTAAAAATATTCGAAAGCACTGAAGCTGCCTGTACCATACTTGTTGAAAAACAGCCAAGGCTTTTGATGGTTGGTAGAAAAAGAATTTGTGTTGTAAAACACCATGGAAAATTCTTTGCTGTGCAAAACAATTGCACGCATAGTGGCGGTTCACTCAGTGAGGGCACGATCAATTATTTAGGGGAAGTGGTTTGTCCATTGCATCAACACCAATTCAACTTAAAAACAGGTCGTGAGAATGGACAACGAAGCAAGGACCTAGAGTGTTTCCCTATCAAAGAAAGCGAAGAAGGGGTCTTTATTTTAATCTAAGCGGATGGTTTTCTTCGAATATAAAAATTGAGAAAAATAAATAAGGCCACCAGAATAGCCGGAAGGATTGTCATCAAGCGAAGTGTTGCCTGCGGACCGGCCGTATCGATCGAGCGGCCCATGATCGGTAATATCACTGAGGTAGCAACCATCCCAGCCCCTCCCATGATGGATAATCCAAGTGCTCCACTTTTTGGGATGTACTCCGAAACAAACCCCAACATTGTTGGCCAGAAATAGCAAATGCCAATGGCAAAAACAATCGCAGAAAATAAAGTCATTTCGGCACCTTCAGCGGTACTCAGCAGGTATAGCCCAAGCACAGAAAATATGGATGAGCCTAACAAAACCCCCGGTGGATTTAGTTTGTCAATGAGTGGGCCAGCAAAAAATCGGCCAACAGCCATAATTCCAGTCACCACTACCAGAATAATCATGGGATCAATCCCCGCTTTGGTCAGTAAAGCATTTGTCCATTGATTTGTGCCTAGTTCCGTAGAGGCGGTTAGAAACATAGCGAAGAGCATCATGGGAAAGAGCAAACTCATTTTATTTAAAATCAGTCCTTCAACAACGACAGCAATGGCTACTAGGCCAAGTACAAAATAAGTCAACGAAGAATTAAAATCAACATGAATGGATGGCACCGAAGCCATCAAAATCATAAAGCTCACCAGCGCGATGACGGTAAAAGGGGCTGCGACATTTTTAAACATGTCTTTATAAGAAACGCCAGAACTTACCCGTTCCGTTTCCGGAATTACCTGACCGAAGAACAAGTATCCGTAAAGTGCTAAAGGTATAAACAGGAGTGAGGTAAGTACTTGCCAACTCATCCCAAGCTGCGTCATCAATAGCCAGGCGAGAATCCCACCCGTTACAATTCCGCCCGGAAACCATACGTGAAAGCGATTAAGCATCCTTGTTTTATCATGGGGGAAAATCGTTGCAATCAAGGGATTGCATGCTGCCTCCACACTTCCATTTCCAAAGCCGATAAAAACATTGGAAATAAAAAGCATCGTTTTGTCTTTGGCGAACAGCAACAGAATCAAACCAATTAAGTGGGATGAAAAAGCCAGCCAAACAATTTTTTTCGTTTTCACAATATCAATGATCAATCCACCCAAATACATCGCTACAGTAAAGCCCCAAAAGGCGGGGCCAAAAGCCCACCCGATTTCTTCCCCCGTCAGGCCGTAGTCGGCACTGAATACCCCTTCAATCTTGGCACGAAGTGCAAACGTGAGCGAGGTTACCAATAGCGCCAGGCAGCTTGCCACAAAAAGGCGGGAGGGGTTAATGGTTTTGTTCATTGCTCAATAGGTTTTTCGAAATGGAAGTTGTAAGAAAAATATTTATTAAACAAGAGAGCGAAGTGGAACGGCTATGGCATCTCTTGACCCATCACCCATTTCAACATTTCAAACCAATCTTGTCGATCAAGTTGAATATCAACCGATTTAGCAGCTTCTTTGATACGATCAGGTTGTGTTGTTCCAATCACCGGAAAAATTTTTGATGGATGTTTTAACAGCCACGCCAGGGCCAATTGACTGTAGGAGGCACTGTATTTGATGGCTTTGCCAAACATTTCACGTTCATCCACAAGCAACTTGCCTCCCCCTAAGGGGGACCATGCCATGGGTGAAACTTCAAGCTCCAGCATCAAATCAAGATCGCCGTTGAAAAACGGGTCCAGTCGTGAAAGAGAAATTTCAATTTGATTAGTAACTAAGGGAAAGGGTAAATGCTTTTGCAACATCCGAAATTGACTCGTAGTAAAATTTGAAACGCCGAAATGCAAAACTTTGCCCTCCTTCTTGAGCTGATTAAATGCCTCTTCGACTTCGTGAGGATCCAGTAACGGGTCCGGCCGGTGAATGAGCAACAAATCCAGCCGGTCAGTATGAAACATTTTCAATGAATTCTCGGCTGACCAAATAATGTGCTCTTTCGACGTGTCGTAATGCTTCACCCAGGTGGCGGGTCTTTTGGAGGATTGAAATTTAATGTCACACTTGGTGATCAATTCTATCTTGTTTCTCAACGAAGGATTTCTCGCCAACACCTGACCAAATGTTTCTTCGTTGCTGTGGTCTCCATAAATATCTGCATGATCGAAACTAGTGATGCCTTGCTCCACCGCAACCAGGGCTAACCGCTCGACGGTCTCCGGCGAAACGGTGTGCCATCGCCATGCCCCCGCAATAATTCGTGAGAAGGTTGGGCCTTGCGGGTGAATTTTTCTGCGTTCCATTATTTTGATTTATGCTGATAGCACTTTCCATCTTTGCTGCTGGTCATTCGCTTGCATTGGGTGCCATCTGCTGTCTTGCCGCCGCATTGCACCGTTTTATCTTTCAAGTGTTCATCGGGTTTGCACATCGCACAAGCCGTCTTACCTGCTTTCTTCGCCGCGGCCAATGTCATTCCATCGGCATCACCGGAGAGTTTACAATCCGCTGTGTGGTATTTCTCCCCTTTTGGAGAGGCGTAAACAGTTTGTGCATTTGTTTTGAACGCTAATCCAACGATCAAAAAGAAAAGGACGACTGGGATTTTTTTCATGTGTAGGTGATTATTCTGGTCTCCAAATTGGGCATTTTATGGGAAAGAAAAAATTGATTCGGCGATTAGTTGACCCGTTAACTCGGTAGTTAATTTTGCTTTTTTATAACGAATCAACGAATTGTTAAATGAGCGAATCAGGTGATGAACGAATTGATTACTTTTACCAAATGATCGAATGGATCACCGTCATAGCACTTGTATTTTTTGGTCTTGCGCTGATCGTAGCGGAAATCATTTTCGTGCCCGGCGCAACCCTGGTGGGCGTTTTCGGCTTTGCCTTCCTGATTGTCGGCGTTGGATTAAGTTTTCGCTACTTCGGCAGTGAGGTGGGCTGGGTCACGGTCGGGGTGACCTCGGTGGCATCAGGGGCGATTCTTTATTATTCCTTTTCTTCTAATGTCTGGGGAAAATTTTCTCTAAAGACTTCTAGCGAGGCGAAATTGAATGAAGGCGAATTGGATGAATTAAAAATTGGGGCGGAGGGACAAACCATCTCGGCCTTGAGACCAATCGGCAAAGCCGAACTTAACAATAAGACTTTCGAAGTCAAAACATTAGGCGAATATTTAGACAGCGGCAAGCGTGTTCGCGTGATTAAAATTTTATCGAACCAAATTTTTGTAGAACCAATTAACTAAAACTATGGAAGGCTTATTTTTTATTTTCATTGTATTCCTGGGCATCATTGCCTTTTTCATGTTCATGTATTTTGTCCCCGTAGGCTTGTGGATCACAGCGATTTTTGCCGGCGTAAAAATTACTATTGGGGAATTAATTGGGATGAGGATTCGTAAAGTGCCACCCGGTGTTATTGTCAACTCCTTGATCACAGCCACCAAAGCAGGACTTAACGTAACCACACGTGAATTAGAAACCCATTACCTTGCCGGTGGTGATGTGCCCAATGTAATTCGCGCGCTGATTTCAGCAGAAAAAGCCAATATCAGTTTGAGCTTTAAGCAAGCAACAGCCATTAATCTTGCCGGTCGTGATGTGTTTCAGGCCGTGCAGATTTCAGTAAATCCTAAAGTGATCACTACGCCAAAAGTTGCAGCGGTCGCCGCTGATGGTATCCAATTGATTGCCGTGGCGAGAATTACCGTTCGTGCGAGCATTGCTCAATTGGTAGGGGGAGCCGGCGAAGACACTATTCTTGCGCGCGTTGGCGAAGGTATTGTTACCTCGATTGGTCAAGCGGCTTCTCACCGTGAGGTGTTGGCTAATCCTGATAAAATTTCTAAGCTGGTCTTGTCCCGCGGACTCGATGCAGGCACGGCGTTTGAAATTCTCTCCATTGATATTGCCGATGTGGATGTAGGTGCAAACATTGGCGCAAAACTGCAAACCGATCAGGCAGCGGCTGACTTAAAAGTTGCTGAAGCACGTGCCGAAGAGCGCCGGGCGATGGCCGTAGCGCAAGAACAAGAAATGATTGCGAAAGCCCAGGAAGCAAGGGCAAACGTGATCCAGGCGGAAGCAGAAATTCCAAAAGCGATTGCTGCCGCATTCATCAACGGCAACCTGGGGGTGATGGATTATTACAAAATGCAGAACGTACAAGCCGACACGGAGATGCGACAAGCCATTTCAGGTCAGGGTAAAGGGATCGGATCAGGAAATCAGGGAAAATAATTTCAGGATAATTTCTTCAAAAATCCTCTTCATTTTTGGAGAGGGTTTTTTATTGTACTGGTAATTTGATTTGATCAGAATAAAATTTCATCCGCGAGTGACTGCGGTCAAGCAAGTCAATTCTATCAATGAGTGCTTTTTTGTGATTGACGAAAACCTCGACATAATCATCGCCCAGCAAAAATAAATTTACTTTATAACCGTAATAGCGAATGGCCATCACGAAAGTAGCATGCTCATAGAGCACCTGAACCTTTTCTTCCAAGGGGTACTTTCGTAAATCAGACCAAGGGATCATGATTCGAATTTACAAAAAGCAGAAATGAATAAATAAAAAAGCCTCAATAAAGAGGCTTTAATTTTACGGGTGAGTGATGGGGCTCGAACCCACGACCTCCAGAATCACAATCTAGCATTCTAACCAACTGAACTACACCCACCGTTTGTCCCGATATACAATCGGGAGGGCAAAGGTAAGTAGGCCGAATGAAAATGCAAAACAATTAAGGTCGTGCAAACAATAAACGTTCGCCCGGTTGACCCTCAATAATTTTTCCGGCGTCATAAGCAAGGCGCCCGGAAACCCATGTCTTTTCAATGGATGCTTGAAACGTTTGTCCCTCCAAAGGAGACCAGCCGCACTTGGCGAGAATATTTTCTTTGGATACCCTCCACGAATTATTCAGATCAACCAAAACCAAATCGGCAAAATAACCTTCACGAACAAACCCACGATTTTCGATCTGAAAGAGTGTGGCCGGGTTGTGGCACATCTTCTCAACGATCTTCTCAAGAGAAATTTTCCCGCGATGATAGAATTCCAGCATCGCCACTATACTGTGCTGAACAAGTGGGCCGCCCGAAGGAGCTTTGAAATAGGAATGGCTTTTTTCCTCTAGCGTGTGGGGGGCGTGATCAGTGGCAATCACATCAAGATGATTATCCAGCAGCCCTTGCAGGATTGCTTGTTGGTCAGTTTCGGTTTTGATGGCAGGGTTCCATTTTATTTTGGTGCCCAGCCTTGCATAATCTTTTTCGTTGAACCAAAGATGATGAACACAAGCTTCAGCGGTGATTCTCTTCTTCTCCAAAGGAATTGAATTATCAAACAATGAAATTTCCTTCGCTGTGGAAATATGAAGAACATGCAGTTTCGTTCCATACTTTTTTGCCAGGTCTACGGCAAAAGACGAAGATCGGTAACAAGCCTGTTCATTGCGAATATTCATATGCTCATGAATCGGCACTTCCTCTCCAAACCGGGCTTTGAATTCTTCTAAATTTTTTCGAATGGTAGGCTCATGTTCACAGTGCGTTGCTATAAGCGATGGAAATCGCGAAAAAAAACCTTCCAGCGTCTTTTCATTGTCCACCAAAAGATTGCCGGTGGAGGAGCCCATGAAAATTTTGAGTCCGCAAACCCTTTTACCATCCGTTTTTAAAACTTCTTCCAGGTTATCATTGGAAGCTCCAATAAAAAAAGAATAATTCGCCAACGAGTTTCTTGCTGCAATGCGGTACTTATCTTCCAGTAACGCTTGCGTAAAAACTGGGGGCACCGTATTGGGCATCTCCATAAAACTCGTTACTCCGCCGGCTACTGCCGCTCGCGATTCGGTGAAGATATCTCCTTTGTAGGTGAGTCCCGGTTCCCGAAAATGGACTTGATCATCAATGGCACCAGGCATCAACAGTTTTCCATTCGCATCTACCACCTGACTCGCCGGCACAGATTGCAAATCGCCTCCTATTCGTTCAATGGAAGTGCCCTTGATCAATATATCGCCTTCAACGATTTTACCTTCGTTAACGATTTTTGCATTCAGGATGAGGGTAGAGTTCATTACCTTGCAAAGATAAACCAAGATTCGAAGATTTTCGGATGAGCAATATTGGATGGCCATGCAGTGGACTGATTTTAAATTGAATAAACAACTTTTTCAGGCCATTGAAGAAGCTGGTTTTTCTTCGCCCACTGAAATCCAGCAGAAATGCATCCCCTTGATTTTGGGAGGACAGCATGTCATTGGCATCGCACAAACCGGCACGGGCAAAACAGCCTCCTATATGCTGCCGCTTTTGATGAAGATAAAATATGCACAAGGCTCAGATCCCCGGGCTCTGATTTTAGTGCCTACCAAAGAATTAGCCGTTCAAGTATTGGCTCAAGCCGGCCAACTTTCAAAACATACAGATTTACGGCTGGCCGCGCTTTATGGCGGGGTAGGGGCAAAAGCACAAATTGCAGCACTTAATAAAGGCTTAGATATCATCGTGGCTACTCCCGGCCAATTTTTGGAACTCTACCTGCGTAACGAAATACCCACGAAGCAAATTAAGACATTGGTAATTGATGAGGCTGACCGCATGATGGACATGGGTTTTATGCATCAATTGCGGAAGATATTTGAAGTCATCCCCTCTAAAAAGCAAAATCTTCTTTTCTCAGCAACATTTTCCGATCGGATCGAAAAATTATCCCAAGAGTTTTTGGATTTTCCCATTCGCGTTGAAGTGACTCCGCAGGCTACCCCCGCACGGCAAGTGGAACAGGTGGTGTACTACCTTCCGAACCTACGAACTAAAATAAATTTCCTGGAGTACCTGTTAGCTGATCATGAAACCTTTAATCGCGTGATGATTTTTGCCCGTACGAAAGAAAATGCGGACAATGTTTTTAAATATTTAGAAAGGAAGAAGCTCGGTCCATTGCGCGTGATCCATTCCAACAAAGGTCAGAACAGTCGAATCAACGCGATGAATGAGTTTAAACAAGGGCAACTGCGAATCTTGGTTTCTACCGATGTAGCCTCCCGTGGGATCGACGTAGAAAAAGTCTCCCACGTGATCAATTTTGATGTGCCTTCTTTATATGAAGATTATGTTCATCGTATTGGACGCACGGGTCGGGCATTTCAAGGAGGAAAGGCCATCACGTTTGCTACCAAAGCTGAACTCTATCACATCAAAAGAATAGAAAAACTGATTCGAGAAAGAATCCCTGTGAAAAAACTCCCCGACGAAATTAAAATTGAAGAGACCTCCACGGAGGAAGCCCAAGTGATGGCACGCGAAATCGACCGTCAGAAAAAGCGAGAGGACCCCGAATATGGTGGTGCCTTTCACGAGCGGAAAGAAAAATAGATGTCGACGTGGTTCACAGGAGATTTCTAGCCAAATCACTACTTTTCAAATTTCAATATGAGTTCTGTTTCAAATAGTCTCGACCGTCAAATGGGACTTCTTGGCCTGGCGGCCACCGGTATATGTTCCATGATTGGTGCATCGATCTACGTGGTGCCATTTATGATTCAGCGCAGTGTGCCTGGCATTGGACCGTATGTGTTGCCTGCGTTCCTGTTTGCCTCCATCGCCGCAGCGCTTGCGGCGTTCTCTTATATTATTCTGGCGTCCGCCATGCCCAGGGCAGGAGGAAGTTACATCTACGCAAGCCGCGCACTTAATCCTTATCTTGGTTTCGTTGCCAGCTTTTCCCAATGGTTTGGCTTGTCGATTGCCATCGGAGTGGTGTCCTACGTGATCATTCCTTTTCTCCGCGACATCGCAAGCATTCTTAATTTTGAACACTTCGCCATTTTATTGGATAAAGGATCGGTTAGGGTATTGCTGGCCTTGATTATCCTGTGGAGTTTTGTGTTTGTGAATATAAAAGGAGTGAAGTTATACGAGAGAACCTTGATACCACTTATGGTAATGATGTTCGGTTTAGGTGCCATCGTCATCGTGGCTGGATTGAGCTTTACTCAACAAGATTTTGCCCAAGCGATTCTTGCCAAAGAAGGAAGAACCATTGAACCCGCTAGTTCTGTTTTTAGCTGGTCCACCTTTCTTTCGGGGTCAGCTCTTTTGTTTTCCAGCTTCATCGGATTCGATTCGATTGCGCAAGCTGGAGGGGAGGCAAAGGATCCATCGCGTTCACTGCCCCGTGCTATTGGCATTGCGATCGTCACGGTTACTCTTTTTTATATTGCTTTCACGTTCGCCTTGTATCACACCGTTCCTTGGAGTTTTGTTGCCGAACAGGCCATGATAAAAGATGTGACAGCCCCTGGTTTGCTTAGTTACCTCTTACCGTCAGGATGGGCCGTTCTTATTATTTTCGGAGCTTCGGTTGCATTGCTCAATGACTTGCCGGCGATGATTTTATCTGTTTCCCGGCTTATGTTTTCATGGGCCGAAGACGGTATCTTCCCCAAACGAATAGCCGCTATTCATGCTGACTATCATACACCGCACATCGCCATTGTCGTCAGCGGGTTGATGGCTACCATCGGGATTTTAGGGAGTCATTTTGCGGGGGACTTTTTTCTCGGCATTGATATCATGGTTACATCCATGCTGGTGAATTATTTACTCATGTGCCTGTCGGTGTTGCTGTTGCCCTTAACCAATGCAGCCATTGCAGCGAAAATTACCGTCTTCAAATCGAAATTGCTTCAGCGAATTCTTGCCTTAGCGGGAACGCTGATGTTACTTGTCTTTTTGGTTATTCACATCATCAAAGACTTAACAACCCCTGTGGCGGCCTGGTATTTTCACTCTACTCCTATTTGGATTTTTGTGATGTTGATCGGGTCAGTCATTTTCTACCACCACTGGCGAAGATTAAAAAACGCAGGCGTAAACACGACTGAACTTTTCACAACTTTACCCCCAGAATAAACCGGATTACATGGATAGTCTCGATCACACTGCCGCGTTAACCGCAGGACTGAAGATCTCCCCTGTTATTACGGGGTTATGGCAAGTGGCCGACCTGGAAAAAGATGGGCATCAACTTGACGCAGATAAGGCTGCCATAGAACTGAAAAAATATTTCGATGCTGGCCTAACGACATTTGATATGGCCGATCATTATGGTTCTGCCGAAAAAATTGCTGGGGTTTTTCACAAAAAATATGCTGAAGGTAAAGCACAACTCTTTACCAAATGGGTGCCGTCTCCAGGACCCGTTAAAAAAGCGCAAGTAAGGGCAACGGTGCATAAAGCATTAACCCGTTTGCGATCCGAGCGAGTGGACCTCTTACAGTTCCATGCTTGGAATTATGCCGATCCCGCCTGGCTGGATTGCTTGTATTGGCTGGAGGAACTAAGAGAGGAAGGACTTATCGGCCATTTAGGGCTTACTAATTTTGACACCGCGCATTTGTTGTTAGTTATTCAAAGTGGCATTAAGGTCATCTCTAATCAAGTGTGTTATTCCTTGCTGGATCAGCGGGCCTCACACCAAATGACTGCTGCCTGTCTTCAACATGGAGTCAAAATCTTGGCATTTGGGACAGTGGCCGGGGGATTTCTTACCGAAAAATGGATCAATGAGCCAGAGCCTCTCCTCAATGCGTCCCTTACTTGGTCACAGATGAAATACAAACGCTTTATAGATGCAGCTGGAGGGTGGCAGAAATTTCAAAGTTTACTTCAAGTCTTATCGGAGATCAGTAAAATAAATAATACCTCCATGGCTAACGTCGCTAGCCGCTACCTCCTGGATCAGCCCGCCGTCGGGGGTGTGATCATCGGTGCCCGACTGGGAAAAAGCGAGCACATTCAGGAAAACAAGCAAATATTGTCTTTGTCCCTTGATGACAATAGTAAGAAGAAACTAAAGCAAGTGTTAAGCCAACTAAACGCGATCCCGGGCGATTGCGGTGATGAATATCGAAAGCCTCCTTTTCTGACAGCGTCAGGCGATTTGAGCCATCATGTAGCTTCCATCCCACCGCCTTACCCTACAGAGACAGGTAGCGATGGACGAATAAAAGTATTGAGTGGTACACTTTGGGAAGACCTGGCCGGTTACAGTCGAGCCGTTCGGAAGGGGAATCGTATTTTGGTGTCCGGCACAACGGCAACGCATGGCTCTAAACTGATCGGAGGAAATAACCCCGCTGCACAGACCCATTTTATCATCGACAAGATTGAAGGGGCGATCCAATCGCTTGGCGGAACACTGAGCGACGTAGTGCGAACGCGGATTTACATTAAAAATATGAATGATTGGGAGGCCATAGCCCGCGCCCATGGCGAGCGATTCAAAAATATTCAGCCTGTCAACACGATGATCAAAGCGGAGCTCATTGGAGCAGAATATTTGTTGGAGATGGAGGCGGAAGCAGCCGTGGACTGATATTGATCACGTTGGACTTTGCCAACCAACTTCTTTCCAACACTAATTTGTTAATTTTCCGAATTATGAAAAAAATAATCCTCACGCTATTTACATTGTTCATTCTTGTTAACTCCTATTCGCAAGAATCTCTCCGCCGGTGGAGAAAGGCGAACCAAATCCGCCTGGATAAGTATGACCTTGTTTTACCGGAAGTGATGCGTGAGAATAAAATTGATATGTGGATCATCATGTGCCGAGAAGGAAATTTAGACCCCTTGTATCCCGACTTGGGGGAAGGTTATGTTGGGCATAACGGGTATTACATTTTTACCGACACTGGGATGCCTCGTATTGAACGGACTGTTTTGGGGATTGAAGGTTATTTGCTCGAAGAAACAAAGGCCTATGATTATTTCGGATCCGAATCGGAACTAAAAGATTTTGTAACGAAACGAGACCCCAAGCGCATTGGTCTAAATACTTCTAAAGATATTGGCAGTGCGGACGGGCTGTCATACACAGGCAGGCAAGAATTGGCAGAACTATTAGGAAGTAAGTACCAGGCTCGGTTTGTATCTGCCGAAAAATTGGTTTCTGATTTCCGCTCGCGCCATGTGGCGAGTGAAATAGCGGTGTTCGCGGAAGCTGGAGATTACGCTTATCAGATCGCAGAACGGGCCTTGTCCAATGAAGTGATTACAGCCGGTGTGACAACATTGGAAAATGTTGCATGGTGGATGAAAGAACAGCTGTTTAAAAACAACTTGCAATCCTCTTTCGGCATGCCCTCGGTGTATGTCACTGGACCCAATGGTGTTGAAGCTACTTCCACAGACCGCATCATTCAGCGAGGAGATATCCTAATGCTCGACTGGGGCGTGGGCTTCATGCACATGTTCACTGACATGAAACGAATGGCGTACGTGTTGAAGGAGGGAGAAAAAGAAGTACCTAAAAGTATTCAACATGCCTTTGACTTGGCCGTCAAGGTAAGACAGATCGTGGTGAGTACCATTAAGCCGGGCATCACTGCCAAACAAAACGAAATTAATGTTTATAGAAAATTGCAAGAGGCTGGTTTTTCGAGCATTGAATTTAATAAGCCCAAAGTCGACGACAACACGGATGTAATCATTGGATGCCATTCGGTGGGCGACTGGGGTCATGGCTCCGGCCCTTCAATCGCTTTCTTTAATCCTGTCCAGTTAACCTATACCGTTAAGCCAACCAACTTATTTTCGATTGAACTTTTTGCTTACACTCCTATGCCGGAGTGGGGAGGAAAAAAATTGCGTGTTCCTTTAGAGGATGATGCGATTGTTACTGAACGCGGTGTTGAGTGGATTTATCCTATTAACCAGCGAGTCTTGCTAATAAAATGAGAAATTACAAACCCGTGGATATGATATGATTTTTTAACCTTAACATGCATCAACATTCAACTTACATACAGCACCAGACCTTTCAAATATTCACCTTCAGGCATGTACAGTGAAACGGGATGATCACCGGGTTGACCAAGGTGCTGCAATACTTTGACATCCCTGCCGGACTGAAGTCCCGCCGAAACGATGGTGTCATAAAATAATTGTTTGTCCACTACTTGGGAACAAGAGAATGTAAAGATGATTCCATTAGACTTGATGGCACGCATGGCCTCAGCATTTAATCGCTGATAACCTTTCATCGCCTGGTGTTTCGCCTCTTTGTGTTTGGCAAAAGCCGGTGGATCCAGGATAATCAAGTCGTATTGATCCTTCTTGTCCCTCAAGAAATCAAAGGTATCAACGGCAAAACATTTGTGTTGCTGCGGATCAAAACCGTTGAGTTCAATATTTTTTTGAGTGAGATCAATTGCCTTTTCAGAGGAATCAACCGAGTGAACTAATGTTGCTCCCCCGTTAAGTGCGTAGAGAGAAAATCCACCCGTGTAACAAAATGTATTGAGCACGGAGGTTCCCTTTGCCATTTCGCCAAGCAACTTTCGGTTTTCACGTTGATCCAAAAAAAATCCCGTCTTCTGACCTTCCTCCCAGTCAACATAAAATTTATTGTTATGTTCGGTGATCACATGCGGTACCGCGCCCATGCCCAATAAATATTCATTTTCGGTTTTTGTATGCAGCGTATTTTGACTCTTGTAAAAAATAGAATGCACCGAATCAAAAAGCTTTTCTTTTATAGCGTCAGCAATCTCATGGCGATCCAGGTGCATGCCTACCGTGTGTGCCTGCATCACGGCAACCCCATTATAGACGTCAATGATTAATCCAGGTAGTCCATCACCTTCTCCATGAATTAGCCTATAACAATTCGTGTGGTCATTGATGACTTTGGTGAACACGCGTTGATTAAAGGCGTTCATAATCTTATCGGTGTATAACTTGGGATCTGGCAAATTTATTGAGAAAGACAATAATCGAATCGTGATGGTGCCTTTCTGGTAATGACCAAAGCCCAAGGTTTGCCTTTGGGCGTCTTTCACTTCAACCCAATCACCATCGACGGGCTCCCCTTCTACTCTTTCAATAGCGCCGGAAAAAACCCAGGGATGGTAACGTTTGACGGAAGCCTCTCGACCACGCTTCAAAAAAATAGTATTGGCAATTTTTCTCATCTAATTTTATGGCAGTCGTAGGATTTTGTTCTGGAGAGAGGTAAAGTTAGGCAATTGGGCTAGTTTCAGGCTATACAATTCAAATTGGAACAGAAAAATTGTCAGTTTTATTGACAGGGAAACCCATTTGGCATATTTTTCGTTAACATTGAACCACTAATATTCGCTGTGGAGAATGACGTTGAACGGGGCGCTCGGATTAAATTAACCACAAAACTTTTTTCGGGCTCGGTTCATCTCCATCCCCAGCATGGTTGAACAAAAATTTATGATGACTATGAAAAATTTTGGATCTCTTGTGTTGGCTGCAATTCTTGGCAGCGTGATTACCATCACCGCTTATCAGTGGTTGGGTAAAGACAAAACGAATGGAGTAAAAATTGAACACATTGATGGCACACCTACCTCGCAGGTGGCCTACCGGCTTAATGAAAAAGGTGAAGCAATTCCCTTGGACTTTACCGGTACGGCCGAAAAGGTTACCAAAGCGGTGGTACACATTCGCTCCACGCAAACCAGTGGTGTCGCTCGGGAGCGTGAATCGAATGACCCTATTCAGCAATTTTTCTTCGGCCCTAACGGACCCATCGAACGTGGACCAAGTGTGAGCAGCGGATCCGGGGTTATTATAAACGCGAACGGCTACATTGTTACCAACAACCATGTAGTGCAAGATGCCGATATTGTAGATGTTGTTTTACCGGACAATCGTTCCTTCAAAGCGGAAGTAATAGGAACCGACCCTGACACGGATTTGGCCGTTATTAAGATTAACCAAAAAGATTTACCTTATCTTTCCTTTGTCAACTCTGACAATTCAAAAGTTGGGGAATGGGTTTTAGCCGTCGGCAATCCTTTCAATTTAACCTCAACGGTAACGGCCGGTATCATCAGCGCGAAAGGAAGGAACATAAATATCATCAATTCCAATAACTCCAATAATCAATCCAATCGCAATTCAAATCAACGTACGGCAATCGAATCGTTCATTCAAACAGATGCTGCCATTAATCCAGGAAATAGTGGTGGCGCCCTTGTCAATTTGGACGGGGGATTACTCGGCATTAATACCGCCATTGCCAGCCCAACGGGATCGTACTCAGGTTATGGATTTGCCATTCCATCAAACATCGTCAGCAAAGTAGTTGAAGACCTTCTTGCCTATGGAACGGTTCAGCGCGGGTGGCTAGGTATTCGCGTGCAAAGCGTAAACAGTGATCTTGCAAAAGAAAATGACCTTGATGTAACCGAGGGCGCCTATGTTGCCGATTTCACAGAAGATGGAAAAAGTGCAGCAAAAGAAGCAGGCATCCAACAAGGTGATGTGGTTGTAAAATTGGATGAAACCGAAATTAAATCAAGCACCGCCCTGATTGAATACGTAGGTCGTAAAAGACCAGGTGACAAGATTCTGGTCACCGTTGATCGTAAAGGCAAAAATATGGTGATTCCGGTTACGTTAAAAAATCGTGATGGCAAAGTTGGCACTGTGAAGAGGGAAGAAAAAGATGTTGTCTCTTCTCTTGGTGTTGAGTTAGAGAATGTGGATGCAAAAACACTCAAAAAACTTGACCTTTCTAACGGCGTAGTGGTAAAAACGTTAGGTCATGGCATAATCCAAAAATATACCGACATGCGTGAAGGCTTTATCATCACTCATATTGACAGCATTCCCGTTAAATCGGCTAAGGAAGTAAACGAGATGCTGAAAAAGAAAAAGTCTGGTGACCAGGTTATCTTTGCTGGCGTTTACCCGGATTTTCCCCGCGAATATTTATATGCTTTTCGGTTTTAATAATTAAACAAGTAAACTTATGAGAAGACTTTTTAAAAAAGGCGAGCGAGTACGCAGCAAACTTGATGGCAAAGTGATGGAAGTACTCAAGTACATCAAAGGCAAGATGGTAGAAGTAAGATGGTTTGACTTGAATTCAAAAGAAATACGAACGAATAAAATAAATGAAGATAAGCTCTCTAAAGCGGCTTAAATCAAAACCCCGGACTTCCCGGGGTTTTTTGTTATAATGGTTTTATCTTTGAAACGACTTAAATAACTCGCTATTAAAAAATTCGATATCCCTGCCTATTATCGATCTTCTATCACCGGGAGGGTAAAGGAGTCGCGCAGAAAAAGGGATTTGCGCAAGCAGGATTTTTCGCCAACATTGCTCGACTTCGGCCCGGTACAATTTTTTCTGGCCCGGCATTTCGGTTTTTGTTATGGGGTGGAGAATGCCATTGAGATCAGCTATCGGGCCCTGGAAGAAAATCCGGACAGAAACGTGTACCTGCTAAGCCAAATGATTCACAATCAGGAAGTAAACGCCGACTTGCAAAACCGCGGCATAAAATTCATTGCCGACACCGATGGAACTCAATTTATTCCTTGGGAAAGAATTTACCAAGATGATATTGTGATCATTCCCGCCTTTGGAACTACCATTGAAATAGAAAATCTATTGCTGGATAAAAAGGTGGAGGTACGGCAGTATAACACTACGTGCCCCTTTGTGGAGAAAGTTTGGAACAGAGCTGAGAAACTAGGTAGTGACAATTACACCATTATCATTCACGGAAAACCGAGACATGAAGAAACCCGAGCCACCTTTTCGCATAGCGCACATAATGGCCCCTCCGTAGTGGTGCAGGACATGAAGGATGCCGAAAAGCTAGCCGAGTACATCAAGGGAAAAAAAGGTAAAAAAGAATTCGTTTTGGAGTTTGAAAACAAGTATTCAAAAGATTTTGATCCTGAAAAAGACCTGCAGCGCGTTGGTGTAGTGAATCAAACTACGATGCTGGCCACCGAAACACAGGCCATTGCCGATTTCTTCAAGCTCGTGATGATAGAAAAGTTTGGAGAAAGTAATTTGAAAAATCATTTTGCCGATACGCGGGACACGTTGTGCTATGCCACCAATGATAATCAGCAGGCTTCGTATGAATTACTTAAAACGGGAGCAGATCTTGCCATCGTGGTGGGGGGGTACAATAGCAGTAACACGTCGCACATTGTAGAGCTTTGTGAGCGAAAGTTTCCTGCTTTCTTCATCCACTCCGAAATGGAAATTAAGTCACCAACAGAAATTCATCATTTTGATTTTCACAGCAAAGTGAAGAAAGTCACTAATGATTTTTTACCGAAAAATGAACCTTTAAAAATCGTACTCACCAGCGGGGCTTCGTGCCCTGATACCTTGGTTGACCGTGTGATGCTGCGACTGCTTGAGTATTTTCCTTTTAGGAAAAAATTAGAGGAGGTAATGGAGTTGTTTTAATTCTCAGTTCTTAACTTTTCATCTTAAGTTTTTTATCATGCCTGCTCGATGGATAATTCTGTTTTCTGTTTCAAGTCTTTATTCCTTCGGGCAAGCGCAATTGCCCAAAGACACGGCGAAAGTTTTAGATGAAGTAGTCGTCACTGCCTACTCCTCTAATCGGTCGCTTCGTGAAACTCCGGTAGCGCTGGGTGTGGTGAATGAAAAGGATTTAAATCGCTTCAGCAATACTTCCATTCTCCCGGCGATGAACGCTAACCCTGGTGTGCGAATGGAAGAGCGATCACCTGGCAGTTATCGTTTCTCCATTCGGGGAAGTACCATCCGCTCCCCCTTCGGTGTACGCGACGTAAAATTTTATTGGAATGGATTGCCGCTGACCGATGGGGGAGGCAACACCTACCTTAATTTGCTGGACTTTGATGCTTTTGGAAGGGCCGAAGTTATCAAAGGGCCGGGAGCAAGTTTATATGGATCGGGAACAGGTGGAGTTGTCTTACTGAGTAGTCCGTTGACGAACCAAAAACAGCTGCAGTTTACCGCGATGGGGGGAACTTTTGGGTTACAACGATATCAAGCCAAAGCGATACTGGGGAATGCTAAACGAAAAGTATTTGTAAACTATGCCCATCAACAATTAGATGGCTATCGTCAGCAAAGTGCGATGAGACGAGATGCGTTGAATCTGGAAGGGAATTTTTCATTGGGAAACCAAAGCACGTTACAGGCATCCGTGTTCTATACCGATCTGTACTACCAAACCCCGGGTGGACTAACCTTGGCGCAGTATAACAACAATCCAAAGCAAGCGAGGCCTGGCCCAAACGGGGCAGTGCAACAACAAGCCTCCATTCATAATAAAACCATTTTCGCAGGGGCAGTTTATGAAAAGCAATGGTCATCAAAATGGTCTACCCGTGTAGGCCTTTATGACAGCTATACCGATTTTACGAATCCTGCCATACGCAACTATGAAAGGCGCAACGAGTACAATTTTGGGGCAAGAACTGACACTCAGTATAAATTTGAAAAAAGGAGCTGGACGGGAAAATTGACGATGGGTGCCGAGTTTCAGCATTTTAATTCATCGCTTACCGATTATGGAAATAGATCGGGTGTAAAAGATACCGTGCAAACCGATGACCGTTTAAGGTCAAATATATTCCTATTATTTGCCCAAGCCGAAATTGTCTTACCTCATAATTATTACTTTACCGTGGGCGGTAGCGCCAATTTTCTAAAGTACAACATTAACCGTCTTGCGGGTAGCCCGCTGGGAGAGCAACAACGAAATTTTGATCCGGTCTTTTCACCTCGCCTGGCGCTGTTAAAAAAAATTAGTGACCAGTTCTCGGCTTACACCTCGGTAAGCAAAGGATTTTCTGCACCCTCGTTAGCGGAAGTATTGCCATCATCAGGGATTTACAATAATTCGTTGTCTCCTGAACAAGGCATCAACTATGAACTGGGAATTCGTGGAAAATGGTTAAAAACATTTTCTTTCGATATAGCTGCCTATGACTTCGAATTGCGTGAAGCCATTGTCAGTCAAAACAATGGTGACTACTTCATCAATGCCGGAAACACCTCGCAAAAAGGATTGGAGACATTCCTTTCTTGGCAAACAACGAACCCATCAAAGATCCAGGTGCGAACGTGGGTCTCATACACATTAACAAATTATCGATTTGTGAATTACTCGCACGACGGGGTGAATTATTCAGGCAACAAATGGACGGGAACCGCTCCCCATACCTTGGCGTGCGGATTAGATTTTACCTTCGCTCGAAATTTTTACTGGAATTTAACCACGACTTATGTTGATCGCATCCCTCTCAACGATGCCAACAATGCCTATGCATCCGATTATTTTTTGGTTGGATCCCGGGTTGGTTTTAAAAATCAAGTTTTCAGCAAAACATCGATAGAAATTTTTGCAGGAATAGATAATGCGCTCGATCAACATTACAGCCTTGGCAATGATTTGAATGCATCAGCCAATAGCGCCACCGGACGTTTTTACAATGCCGCGGCAACCCGGAATTTCTACTTCGGAATAAAAATTATTCCGCTGCTAAATAATTAATTCAAAAACTCCTTTACTTTTTCAATTAACTCCAGGGACTTTAGATTATGGCCTAAGCCAGAGGTGGAAATCAGGTGTGAGTTTTTCCAATTTTCGTGGGCAGCCAGTGCATAGGCATAGGGTGCCTCGCGATCTTCTATATCGTGAATGATCAGCCCCGAGAGGCTTATGGATGAAGCAAATTTTTGCAGGGAAAAATATTCAGGACCGTGTCCCAGTTTTTTAACGAATTGCGCTAGAACAGCGCTCATACAAGCCGAGGACAGACGTAATATTCTTTTATAGTAATCAAAAAATTGCTTGACTTCTCCCGGTGCAGCCATGACGACTAACTTTTGCACCGACAAATTAGGTACGCGGTAAACGGTATAGACCGCTGACAAGGCCCCTAATGAATGACCAAGAATAGCGTTGACTCCACCCCATCGCTGCACTAACATTTCAATCAACTCACTATAGTGTACCGCATTGATATAATGCCCTTCCGACAAGCCATGACCGGGAGCATCAATGGAGTAAATGGTAAATTTTTCTTTCGATAACCCATTGACCACATTTCTCCACCAATAACTGTGACTCTCCCAACCGTGGCATAACAAAAGTTTTCTCTCCCCGGTACCCCAACGATAAACCTGAACTTTCTTCCCTTCATAATCAATGGTGAATCGTTCGGCCGTGTTTAAGAATTCCATGTGATGGGGTTTTACGGCTCTTCGCTGTGGCCGGCAAAAAAGTAGAAACCCCAGCCGGCCGGCCCTCCGCGGCGCAATCCTAGCCAGCACATTGAGGTATAAGCCAATAAAAAAAATCACCAGTTTTCTTTTCATTTGTTTTAGGATACCAATCGGTATCTCATTAGTAAAAAAATTAAACTTCTATTGCAGTGATCATGGCTTCCAAATGCTTGATCACCATTCGAATATCCTTGTCGGTGCGCGATAGTTTGCTCATCATGATGCCGCCTTCAAGGCTCGCAATCATGACGGTCGCGAAATAGTTTTTGTCAATTGATTTTTTGATTTGACCATATTCAACTCCTTTAGTAAGAATGTGACTGACCGAGTTTTTCAAAATTTCCAAAACGGAGTGTGCTCTTTTACGTAAATGGGGGTTGCCGTCATCGGCCTCCACCGCAACATTTAAAAGAGGACAGCCCCCTTTAATGGGCGGTTTGCTGATGTAAGACTCAAAGAAACTTATGATCGCGCGTAATTTATCACCCGCCTTTTTCTGCGCTTTAATCCGTCTGGTCAAGTTTTCAAACATGATACCCGTCAAATACCCCAGGACCTCTTCTTCCAACTTCTCCTTGCTCTTAAAATGACGGTAGATGGCGCCTTTGGTAAATCCTGAGGCGGCCGTGATGTGTCCGATGGAAGTGGCTTTGTAGCCATACGAATTGAATAATCCACCAGCCTGGCGCAAAATAATTCCGATGGTCTCATCTGAGTTTCTCATGATACAAAGATACCGATCGGTATCACAATTTCAAAACGTAATTTGAATTGATCCCGTTTCCTTTTTTCTTTGCAACATGAAAGTTTTAATTCTGCACCAACATTTTAACACGCCAGAAAAAGGAGGTGCCCTCCGATCCTACTACCTGGCTAAAGCCTTAGTTGATAAAGGCATCGAGACGGTAGTCATAACGGGCTCCAACGAAAAAATTTATCGAAAAGAAGCCTACGAAGGTATTGAAGTTCACTATTTGCAAGTCGCCTATGATAATGCTTTTGGGTTTGTTGCCAGAAGCTTGTCCTTTCTCAAATACATCAACCAAAGTCTGTCGATTGTAAAAAAAATAAATAACGTTGACATCTGCTATGCAATTTCCGTTCCTCTCACCGTCGGCCTGGCCGCGATGCGACTTAAACGAAATATCAAACTTCCTTTTATTTTTGAAGTGGGAGATCTCTGGCCGGATGCACCTATACAAATGGGTTATGTAAAAAATTATTTCCTCGCGGCCTTTCTTTTTCATCTTGAAAAATCGATTTATCGAGAAGCGCAGTCGATCGTTGCTCTGTCAGAGCCCATCCGGGCAGCGATCGAAAAAAAAACAAGCGGAAAGAAAATTCACCTCATTCCTAACATGGCTGATTGTGATTTTTATCAACCCGAGGCGAAGGATTCACTTCTGGAAGAAAAATATAAAGTCAAAGGTAAATTGGTCGTGTCGTATGTAGGAACAGCGGGGGTCGCCAACGGCTTGGACTATTTTCTTGAATGTGCTAATGTTTCTCGAAAAGCCGAGTTGCCCATTCATTTTATTTTATGCGGTGATGGCGCGATGTTATCTCATCTCAAGACGTCGGCCGAAAAGCTCGGTTTAAAAAACATTTCTTTTACCGGATTGGTCAATCGTGGTCAGGTTAGAGAAGTAATGAACGTCACCGATGCCGTCTTCATCAGCTACAAAAATATTCCAATCCTTCAAACGGGGGCGCCTAACAAATACTTTGATGGGCTGGCATCCGGCAAATTGATTATTGCAAATTTTGGAGGCTGGATTAGAGCGGAAATCGAAAAAGTCGGTTGTGGAATTTATATCGACCCAAAGCAGCCATTCGATTTTGTAAAAAAAATTCAATCTTTTGTGCTGGACACCAATAAAACCTATGAATTTCAGCGCGCCGCAAGAATGTTGGCCGAATCCCGATATGACCGGAAAAAGCTTTCAATTGAATTTGTCAATATTTTTACTTCCTGAATTCAAAAAATCGTTTGTAACTTTCTACTTTCCTATGAAGAAGTATTTCCTAAAACTTTATCAATTCAACGCCTGGGCCAATCAACGTATCATTCAAAGTCTAAGAGATCAGAATGTGAATCATGAAAAAATACTTTCGCTCATGGGTCACATCGCTGCCGCCGAGACGCTATGGCTTCATCGCGTAAAAGGATTACCGAAACCAGATGTAAAACTATGGCCAAACGATTCGCTCAAAGAGTTAGCGATGATGCTTGACATGGCCGATAAGCAATGGCTAAATTATGTTCAAAGCACCGAAAACTTTGATCGTGAATTAAATTATACCAATTATACAGGTGATCCCTTCGTCAATAACGTAGAGGCCATCATGATTCACACCGTAAACCATGCCAGCTATCACCGCGGTCAGGTTGCCATGTTGCTCCGTCAACACGGATTAGACCCGATTAATACTGATTTTATTACTTATGATCGGGTTATCTTAGGACAATTGAAAGTGTAAAGAACAAAAAGATCAATTGGCTGTTATTCTAAACAATTCAAACCAAATTTAAAACTCATGAAAAAAATAATTACCTTAATTAGTATGGTCGCTGCGGCGCTCACTGGCTATGGACAAAAACAAACTGATCCAACCCTATGTCACACTCCGGCAACGGAGAAGTTTGCGCTATTTGCATCTAACAAAAGTTTTAATATGAATCACCCTTCTCCCGCACGCTATGTGCATGTGAGCCTGGCCGGCGGCAAAATGATCAAAATTAAGACAGCCAGTGCTGAAGCAAATGGCTTTGTATTGGAAGCTAAAAAGAAAACGAATAATTGGATCTTCGTTTTCCAGGAATGGTGGGGATTGAATGACCACATTAAGCGCGAAGCGGAAAACCTTTACAATGATTTGGGTAACGTGAACGTACTGGCCTTGGACCTGTACGACGGCAAGGTGGGGACTACCCCTGAAGAAGCAGGCAAGTATATGAAAGAATTTAAGCAAGAGCGTGGCAATGAAATTGTAAAAGGTGCCCTTGCGTATATTGGCAAAGACGCTAAAGTGGGAACTATCGGGTGGTGTTTTGGTGGCGGCCAATCCATGCAAGCGGCTCTTGCCGCTGGAAGTCAGGCATCGGCTTGCGTAATTTACTATGGTATGCCAGAAGATAACATGGACCGACTCAAGACGCTAAACTGCGATGTTCTTGACATCTGGCCAACGCAGGATAAATGGATCAACAAAGAGGTTACTGAAAAATTCAAAAGCAATATGGCAGCAGCAGGAAAAAACCTGACCGTAAAATCGTATGATGCGGATCACGCTTTTGCTAACCCCAGTAATCCCAAGCACAATAAAGATTTTACGGCTGACGCTTACAAAAACACATTAGCGTTTTTTAAGGCAAGGCTAAAGTAAGGGGTCACATCGTCAAAAGAACTAAGCGCAGAAATTTCTGCGCTTTTTTTATTCCGTTAACGCTTTGTTCACCTTCCGGTATACAAATGAATGGTAGATGTGTCTTCGTGCAAAACGATCAGGCGTATTAGAACTTGCTAACTTATCGTAAACACTTTTCGGAAGGCCGAAATACTCATAACTGCTCCCATCGGCAAAGTTTATCTTCAACGTTTGGGATTTATAGTGAAAGTCAGTCATCCTGGAAGAGGTAATCACTGCTGTATACTTTTCTATGTCGTTGGCATGGGTCTCAGGTGCAACACTCACCAGCAAGTGATAGGCTTCGATAAATGCTTTGCTTTTCTCTTCCGCTTCCCGCTTCGTTTGAGGATCATCTTGAATCCTATCCGGGTGCCAATCTTTCATCAAGGTGCGGTAAATTGATTTCAATTCCTTCAAATCAACCGCTTTATCAACGCCCAGAAGCTTTCGCGACTCAATTATCTTTTTCATAATGCCGCAAAAATAAACCTTTTACTTAATGCGAAGAAAATTAAGCTTTGCGAGGGGGGAGTTCAAAAGCAACGGCGTCATGTTCGAAATGGCCTTTGTGCGACCCATCGCAAAATGGTTTGTTGGACGAGCGACCACAGCGACACAATGAAATTACCGAGCGGCCCTGCAAGCCATACATGCCTCCCCGTGTATCAACGATTTCAAAGTCGCCTTCTATTTTAATTGAGCCGCTGTTGTTAATGGTGACTTTGGTTTTGTTCATTTTGATGGGGTAAATTTTTGAATTGTTTTTAAAAACGGTTTATGCTCTAGATTTCGGCAACCACCTGATTACGCAAGAGGTCATCCAGGGTATCTCGCTTGCGGATGAGTTGGGCTTTTTCATTCCAAATCAAAACTTCGGGCGGTCGCATTCGAGAATTATAATTAGAGGCCATAGAATAACCATAGGCCCCGGCATTCTTGATGACCAGTATATCCCCTTCGTGCACTTCATTTAATTTACGATCGGCGCCAAGGGTATCGGTTTCACAAATATTACCCACCACGGTATAGATTTTTTGTGATCCTTCGGGATTAGAGATATTGACAATCTCATGATAAGCATCATACATCATGGGGCGCAACAAATGATTCAACCCAGAGTCAACACCAACAAAGGTCACCGATGGAGTAGTCTTCACGACATTGGTTGTTACCAACAAATAACCCGCTTCGCTTACCAAATATTTTCCGGGTTCAATCCAAAGTTCAAGCTGCCTACCGTAGCTTTGATAGAATTCCCTAAACTCCCTTCCAAGCCTAAGGCCGAGGTCATAGATATTAGTAACATGATCTCCTTCCTTGTAGGCCACTTTAAATCCACTGCCAAAATCGATAAATTTCAATTCCGGAAAATCGCGAGCAACACCAAAGAGTATTTCAGCCATTTTTAGATAGACGTCGGTTTCGGTGATTTCAGATCCGGTATGAATATGCAATCCATTAATTACGATGCGGTATTGTTTGACCAATGCCATGATTTGAGGCAATTGATAAATTGAGATACCAAACTTTGAATTGCCGTGGCCAGTGGAAATCTTGTAATTGCCACCGGCCATGATATGCGGATTTAACCGCAGGCCGCAAGGATAAGAACCGCCATATTTCTTCCCAAATTTTTCGAGCACCGAAAGGTTATCCAGGTTAATACACAAGCCAAGATTTACGCCTTCAACAATCTCACTAAAGTCAACGCCATTGGGCGTAAACTGGATTTCCTCTTTCTGGAAGCCCGCACCCAAGGCCAACTGTGCTTCCTGGATGGAAACGGCATCCACCCCAGCGCCATGTTTTTTAAGCAGTTTTAGGATTGAAACATTACTTAACGCCTTCATGGCAAACTTTACCTTCAAAGGATTTTCAGAAAAAGCATTCTTCAGGTTTTGCAACTGTGTAACAATTCTTTTCCCGTCATACACATACAAAGGTGTACCGAACTCTTTCGCGATTTCCGTTAAGGCCAGCCCCTGTACCTTATAAATTCCATCAATTAGTTCCATTTTTTATTAAACTAAACACCAAAGATGAATATAATTGATCAATTGGTGGAACATGAAACTAATTTTCCTTTTTATAAATTTACTTTTGGTAACTGCGTTATGAAACTTTTCTTTCGGCAACAAGGTCACGGTAAACCATTGATTATTCTTCACGGTCTGCTGGGTTCATCTGATAACTGGCATTCGTTGGGAAAATTATTTGCAGAAACGTTCTCGGTTTACATGGTAGATCAGCGCAATCATGGTCAGTCGCCACACAGCGATCAGTTTAATTATAAAGTCCTCACGGAAGATCTAGAAAAATTTATCAAAGAAAATAAGATTGAGAACCCTCACCTCATCGGTCACTCCATGGGCGGCAAAACGGCAATGAACTTTGCGGTCAAAAACCCAACCGGAGTTGATAAGCTGGTTGTGGTCGATATTGTTCCAAAAAAATATGTGGTACGTCACGACCGCCTCATAGAAGGGATGAAAGCCATTCCCTTAGAAGAAATAACTTCTCGTGCCCAGGCAGAAGTAGCCCTGGCCGGATATGAACCCGATCCTGCCGTTCGACAATTCTTGCTAAAGAATCTTTCGCGCAACAACGAGGGTAAATTCGTCTGGAAAGTAAACCTGCCAGCGATTGATCAACATCTGCAGGAGACGGGAGAAGCGATGATTTACCAGGGAGTCTTTGATGGACCCACGTTATTTGTCAAAGGAAAAAAATCAGATTACTATACCGAGGGCGATGAGCTTCTGATAAAGAAAATATTTCCGCAAGCACAAATTGCTACCCTTGATACGGGTCACTGGGTTCAAGCTGAAAAGCCACAAGAATTCTCACAACTTGTTTTACAATTTCTGAAGTGAGCCTGGGTAATCTCTATCTTATCCCAACCATCATTTCGGAAGGTACCGAAAGGGCTGTTATCCCTCCGGTGGTATACGAAAAATTGAAATCGATTCGCTATTTCTTAGCCGAGGACATCCGCACGGCACGAAGGTACTTGAGTAGACTTAAAATTTATGAGCGCATTGATGACTTACATTTTTCTTTGCTTAATAAAGAGACGAAGGAACCAGAAATAACGGCTATGTTTGCCCCTGTCTATCGAGGTGAACACCTGGGTATTTTATCTGAATCCGGCTGTCCCGGCGTAGCTGATCCGGGTTCCTTGGCCGTTAATTTTGCTCATCAAAAAAACATTAGTGTTATTCCTTTAGTGGGCCCGTCTTCCATTTTGCTCGCCCTAATGGCATCTGGACTAAATGGACAGCAGTTTACATTTCACGGCTACTTGCCCATTGATGCTAAAGAATGTATCCAAAAAATTAAAGTTTTAGAAAAAGAATCGTCTGCTAAAAATCAAACACAAATTTTCATTGAAACACCCTTTCGCAACAATCAAGTGCTGAAGTGTCTTTTACAGTCGCTTAGCGGTTCAACACAACTTTCCATTGCCTTTGACCTGACGGGAAAAAATGAATTTATCAAGACGCAATCGGTGCGTGTTTGGGCGAAAAATATTCCCCAGTTACCTAAAGAACCCGCGGTGTTTTTGTTCCTTTCCTAACCGCCACGCCGGTTTTCGAAATCCATAGTGGTCAATTATTTGATATTGACTAATTAACTAAATCAAGTATTTTTGCACCTCCAAATTTGAAATTCACCAACCCATAAGCGTAAATCACTTCAAAATGCCATATTTATTCACTTCCGAGTCCGTTTCCGAAGGCCATCCCGATAAAGTAGCCGATCAAATATCAGATGCACTCATTGATTATTTCTTGGCCTACGACCCCAACTCAAAGGTGGCCTGTGAAACGTTGGTTACAACGGGCCAAGTTGTTTTGGCTGGGGAAGTGAAATCAGAAGCCTACTTGGATGTGCAGGATATTGCCCGTGAAGTAATTAAGAAGATTGGCTATACGAAAAGCGAATACATGTTCGAGGCCAATAGCTGTGGGATCTTCTCTGCCATTCACGAACAATCTTCCGATATCAATCAAGGAGTAGAACGGAAGAAAAAGGAAGACCAGGGGGCCGGAGATCAGGGAATGATGTTTGGTTATGCTACCAACGAAACAGACAATTACATGCCCTTGCCCTTGGAGCTCGCTCATCTCTTACTTCGTGAAATGTCGATTATCCGACGCGAGGGCAAAGTAATGACCTACCTCAGGCCCGATGCGAAATCTCAGGTAACAATTGAATACAGCGATGATAACAAGCCGCAGCGGATTGATGCCATTGTGATCTCTACACAGCATGACGATTTCGACAAAGACACCATCATGTTGAAAAAAATCAAGGACGATGTAATTGGTATTGTTGTTCCCAGGGTCATGAAGAAATTACCCAAAAGAGTCCAGCAATTATTCAACAGTGAAATTAAATATTTTGTTAATCCAACCGGCAAGTTCGTAATCGGCGGGCCTCATGGCGATACCGGTTTAACGGGTAGAAAAATTATTGTGGACACCTATGGAGGGAAAGGTGCACACGGTGGTGGTGCCTTCTCAGGGAAAGATCCCTCGAAAGTAGATCGTTCAGCTGCTTATGCCACAAGACACATTGCCAAGAATATGGTCGCCGCCGGAATTTGTGATGAAGTACTGGTGCAAGTGGCTTATGCAATTGGCGTCGCCAGACCAGTCGGCTTGTATGTGAACACTTACCATACGGCCAAAACAAAATTGACCGATGGGGAGATTGCTAAAAAAATTGAAAAAATATTTGACATGCGCCCTTACTTTATCGAGGAACGTTTCAAATTGAGGACCCCCATTTATTCTGAAACGGCAGCCTATGGCCACATGGGCCGTGAACCCAAAACGGTAGAAAAGATTTTCAACAAAGGTCGGAAAAATGAAAAGAAAGTTAAAGTGGAGTTGTTCCCCTGGGAAAAGCTTGATTACGTTGATCAATTAAAAAAGGTCTTCAAAGTGTAAATTCCCCAAATTAAAAAGGCTCCGGAAGGAGCCTTTTTAATGATAAGGGTAAACTACTTTTTCACCACCAACGTGTTGGCGATCATATCGTGCAGTGCTTGCTTTTTGTCCGTGAAGCCAGCCATGATATATCCGATAAATAAAATCATACTTGAAATAATTTTACAAATATTTCTGACCAGCGCTTTAGAGAAATCTAGTTTATTGCCGTTGGTGTCGGTAACGATTAAGCCCAAGGCAATTTTTCCAACGGTACCTTGGTATTTTGAAGCCTCCATTAACGTATAATAGAGAATCCATATAATTGTCGAGATGAGAGCGGAAATACCGGCAAACGCCATTATTGTTCCAATTATCGGAAGGGCTGTGGATGGGTCATCGGAATCAAGATGCTGAATTTCTGACGCCACTCCGATCCCCATTGATACTAGGATGGGCGCAATCACTATCCAGCGTACGATTCCAATAAGGATCCCGTCAATTATGACAGCTAAAAATCGCATCCAAAATCCAGCATAGTTTGTATTCATAATCGTAAAGGTTAAAGTTTCTGTGTTCGGTAGATTAAATGTAACGAAAACCTTTTAGCCACCAAAAGAGATGCTTCATAATTCATACTTTTACGCAACTAATATGAACCCTCTCCTGCAGCATTGGTACAACAAAATTGAAACCGAGAGAACCGCATTACTTCTTTCTTTGCGTGACCTCCCCCGTGAGCAACTTAACGAGCACCCACCCGGCAAATGGTCGGTCAATCAAATCCTGGCACACCTGATAACAGCAGAAAATCTTTCTATACAATACCTCAATAAAAAGATACTTGGCATAAATGAGGCGAAGGACAGTGGCTTGGTCGAAGAATTAAAAATGCTTTTACTGGTCGTTTCCCAACGGTTGCCTTTAAAATTTAAAGCACCAAAGGTTGTAGTTGATCACACCTTCAAGGAAACGGATATAAATAAACTCATCACCGAGTGGAATAAAGTAAGAGCGGATTTAAAAAGTGTTTTAGATTGTATTTCAGATCAACATCTCAAACGGAAAATTTACCGGCATGTGATTCTGGGCATGTTAAATATACAGCACGCTTTGAAATTTCTTGGCGAACACGTTGGTCATCATAAACCACAGATAAAAAATCTGTTGAAGCGAAAGTAATTTTTAATCAACTTTCTCCATTATTCTCTTATTTATGAAAAAACTCATCCTGGTTGTTTTTTTATTGGCGACAGGCCACCTGGTGTTTCCTCAACCCAAACTTCAAAGCCCGGCTGAGTTTTTAGGCTATGAACTGGGCGATCGCTTTACGCGCCATTACAGGATGGTAGAATATTTCAAACACATAGCAGAATCGTCTCCTGAAAATGTTCTTGTACAGCAATACGGGGAAACGTATGAGCATCGTCCTTTAATTTATGCCGTCATCACCTCCGCCGAGAACTTGAAAAATCTCGAACAAATCCGTCAGGATAATTTAAAGAGAGCTGGCTTAAAGGAGGGAACACCCTCTACGAAAGTGGCTATCGTATGGTTGAGTTACAACGTCCATGGCAATGAGGCTAACTCCATGGAAGCGTCCATGAAAACCATTTATGAATTGGTCAATCCCAGTAATTCAAGAACGAAAGAATGGTTGAAAAATACTATTGTGATCATGGATCCATGCATCAATCCAGACGGTCGCGATAGGTACGCCAATTATTACAATCAATACGGAAATATCCCCCCCAACAGTGACCCGCAGGCGCGCGAACATCGGGAACCGTGGCCAGGCGGAAGGGCAAATCATTATTTGTTCGATCTAAACCGCGACTGGGCATGGGAAACACAAACGGAATCCCAGTCGCGTATCAAGATTTACAATCAATGGATGCCCCACGTGCATGTTGATTTTCACGAGCAGGGATATAACTCCCCCTACTACTTTGCCCCGGCCGCCGAACCGTTTCACGAAGTGATCAGCAGTTGGCAGCGTGAATTTCAAACAACCATCGGCAAGAACAACGCTAAATATTTCGATGAACAAGGCTGGCTGTATTTTACAAAAGAGCGTTTTGATCTTTTCTATCCAAGTTACGGGGACACCTACCCCATTTACAGCGGTGCTATCGGGATGACCTATGAGCAAGGTGGCATTGGTGCTGGGCTTACCATTACAACCAATGAAGGGGATCCCCTTACCTTAAAGGACAGGCTTACGCATCATTTTACTAACGGGTTGAGTACCATTGAAATTTCTTCACTGAATGCCTCCAAATTGAATGATGAATTCGAAAAATTCTTCAGGGAAAATAGTACCAGTCCCGCTGCACCCTACAAAACTTACGTGATTAAGGCAGAGAATAACCCCGACAAAATCAAAAAGTTGACCGATTGGCTAACTACCCATAGCATCCAATACGGCCACGCGGCCTTGGGCAAAACAGCCAAAGGGTTTGACTTCTCCACGCAAAGCCAAAATAATCTCAGCCTGACCACCGAAGATATTATCTTCAACATTTATCAGCCTAAGGGACGCTTCATTACCACGGTGTTCGAGCCGCACAGTAGGCTCAATGATTCCCTCACCTATGATATTACGGCATGGAATTTATTCTATAGTTATGGTTTAAAAGCTTTTGCTCTAACGGAGAAAATCGCCGTAGCAAAGAATTATCAACCAGCGCCGATTGCCTCATCAGCCATTCCAGCAAAGCCCTATGCCTATGTCTTTAGATACCAAGGTCTAAACGATGTAGAGTTGCTGGCTGGGTTGATGAAAAAAGGAATGAAAATTCGCGTCTCGGAAAAAACTTTTATGCTAAATGGTCAAACTTTTGATCCCGGCACACTCATCGTAACAAGAAGGAATAATGAAGGTATTGCTGATTTCGACAATACGGTTCAGGCCATCGCCAAGAATCTCAATCGCAAAATTTACTTCTCCGCCACCGGTTTTGTGGACCAAGGCATGGACTTTGGGTCAGGGGATGTCAATTACTTAAAGGCACCAAAAATTGCTTTGCTCGGTGGAGATCAAACGTCAACCTTGGGGCACGGAGAAATCTGGCATTTCTTTGAGCAGCAAATTCATTACCCCGTTAGTGTCATCCCGACCGATTATTTTAAAACCGTTGATTTGACAAAATATACCGTGCTGATCGTACCCGATGGCAATTACAGATTATTTGATGAGGCGCAGTTGGCGGTTCTTGAAAAGTGGGTGAGCGATGGTGGGCGGTTAATTTTAATTGCGAATGGAGCGGCCGCATTTGCAGATAAGAAAGGTTTTAGCCTAAAAGAATTCAACGATGAGGACGCCAAGAAAAAGGCCGAGAAAGAACAAAAAGAACAAAAAGAAAAGGAAGGCCCTGTGAAATACGCTGACGCCGAACGAAAAGAATTAAGTAACAATATCTTTGGAGCCATTTACAAGGTCACTTTAGATAGGACCCATCCGCTTGCATTTGGGATGGATGATTTCTACTATTCCCTTCGCACCAATGAACTCCACTATGTTTATCTCGATCGCGGATGGAACGTGGGCACCCTGAGGGGAAAGCAGAAACCGTTGATTGGTTTTGCCGGCAATAAAATCAATAAAAAACTGGAGGAAACGCTGGTTTTCGGCGTGGAAGACAAAGGCAAAGGCCAGGTGGTTTACATGGTTGACAATCCTACTTTCCGTTCCTTTTGGGAAAACGGCAAAATGATTTTTGCCAACGCGGTATTTATGGTAGGTCAATAACGGTTAGCTAAACAAACTATTCAGCTCCAACTCTACCTTGCCCACAATGAACGAAAAGTCCTCGATGTTATTTACAAAATCGAGCTGGTTCATGTCGATGGTAAGCACTTTTCCATGCCTGTATTCACTGATCCATTTTTCGTAGTGCTCATTCAGTGTTCGTAGGTACTCTAGTTTGATATTGAATTCAAAATCTCTATTGCGCCGTTGAATCTGATCAACCAGCTTAGGAATATCTGCCTTTAGATAAATTAATAAATCAGGGGGCTGTACAAAATTGATCATGGAATGAAAAATATCAAGATAGCTTTGATAATCGCGGTCGTTGATATGACCGCTGGCATGAAGATTCTTGGCAAAAATATAAGCGTCTTCATAAATGGTGCGATCTTGAATAATGGTCTTTTCGCTGTCACGGATGAGACGTACTTGGTTGAACCGGCTGTTGAGAAAATAAATTTGAAGGTGAAAAGCCCAGCGTGCCATGTCTTGGTAGAAATCGCGGAGGTAAGGATTATGTTCAACCGATTCATACAACGGGGTCCATCCGTAATGCTTGACCAGTTTTTCGGTCAGTGTCGTTTTGCCGGAGCCAATATTTCCGGATACAGCAATATGTTTGATCGGTTTCAAAGCGTAAACAATTTGGTCAACCTTGAGACAATTCTCTGTCTCTTAAAAAATTTCTCAATGCTTTAGCCAGGAGGGAAATTCAAATAAATTCTCGCTGGTGTCTTTATATTGTTCAAGTTGCAATGACATGGGAACGGTGTTCTTTACAAACCATTCCGTCTTATAAAGCATCAACAATAAATATAAAATAGGAATAGCTGAAAAGAAGAAAATCAATTTGAGTGAGTTTTTCGGATTGCGTTTGCTGCGGACCAGAAAAATGTAAGCGGAAATTAAGGAGATCACGATGGCCACCGTCAGGTACAGCGGGTCTATGCTGGAAAGATGCGTTTCAAAATATTTAACTCCCTCAATTCCCCCTTCGAGCGTAATGACCGTATTCTTTTTGCCTTCAAAGATTATCTGGCCAACCAAACCGTCATCTTTTTCCAGCGCTTTGAAATTAATGGCTAAAGAATTGGCCGCACTGTCGCGCGTCAGTTTAATTCCGGATACAAGCCTGGCCACCTTCAGCAATTTGAAATCCAGAATTTCGGCTTTATCTCTGAGAACAATCCTCAAAGGCTCATAAACATTTTCTCTTTTTATCGTTTCAGCGCCTTGGTTAAAGAAATAAAAATACACTGACGTCACATCCGAACGGATGGTATCCCCGTTGGATTTTAAGAGCTGCAGTGGCGCATTGGCCGCATGGCCCTTGTCCAATATCACGGTGCGCGTTGGGTCAAGGTAAAACGTTGGCTTTCGTTCACGGTTACCGATATACAAAAAATAATAACCAAACACGATCGTGATGGCGATCGAAATAATCGAACTGACAATGATATCCTTTGATCGGTGTGATGTCATTCCCGGATTTGTATTTTTTGCAGGCATAGACGTAAAAATAGCGACATAAATTTATTTGATAAACTCATGCCTTCAATCCCCTCGCCAATTTGATAATTTATGGAGTTAAAATGAGCCCGCCATGAAGGGTGTACTCGCTCATAGAATTGGAGGTCCTATTTTTTGAAAATCATTAATTAGTAAAACCAAGAAATCGAATTGCAAGATGATCGACGAAGTTCTAACTTGGTGAATTTAAAATTAGGGAAAGATAATGTCAATCGAAATTCGGCCTGTTATCAAAGAAACCGATGTCGTGCTCATGGGCGCGGGCATTATGAGTGCTACGCTGGGGATGATCCTTAAGGAGCTTAATCCCGGTATGACCCTTCAGGTCTTCGAACGACAGGATCAAGCCGGAACGGAAAGTTCAGACGCGTGGAACAATGCAGGCACCGGGCATTCTGCCTTCTGCGAATTGAATTATACGCCTCAAAAGCCAGACGGTACAGTGGATATTTCAAAAGCTATAAAAATTGCAGAGTCGTTTGAAATTTCCCGCGAGTTCTGGTCTTATCTTGTTGGTAAAGGATATTTGCCGGAGCCCGCCGAGTTTATTTCGCCTATTCCTCACATGAGTTTTGTTTGGGGAAATGATAACGTTGAATTCTTGAAGAGGCGTTACAAGGCGATGCAGCCTAACCCCTTATTTAAACAGATGGTATGGTCTGAAGAACGTGATCAGATTTCATCCTGGGCGCCCATTGTCATGCGCGATCGGAATAGAAATCAACCCGTGGCGGCCACGCGTATGGACATTGGCACAGACGTCAACTTCGGGGCGCTAACCAGGGGAATGTTCAACCAACTTCACCAGATGCCTGGAGTGACCATTCATTACCACACGGAAGCGCTTGACCTTGATCCCGATGGCAAAGGGGGTTGGAATGTTTTTGTTAAAAGCTTATTGACCGGAGAGAAAAAAAAGACTAACACAAAATTCGTTTTTATCGGAGCGGGCGGTGCTACACTTCATCTGCTCAAGAGAGCTGAGATCAAGGAACGAAAGGGCTACGGAGGATTTCCCGTCAGTGGATTATGGTTAAAATGTTTGAATGAAGAATTGATTCAGCAGCACGGCGCTAAAGTTTATGGTAAAGCAACGGTAGGGTCTCCACCCATGTCAGTACCTCATATTGACACGCGAATCATCGAGGGGAAGAAAGAACTACTCTTTGGTCCATTTGCTGGATTTTCAACCAAGTTTTTAAAGAACGGTTCATTGATGGACTTGCCTAAATCCATTCGGCTGGACAATGCCATCCCCATGATCTTTGCCGGCATGAAAAACATGCCCCTCACCAAATATTTGATTGAACAGGTTAAACAAACTCCGGAGCAACGATTGGCAGCGCTTGAAGAATACGTTCCTTTCACCAAACTTGAGGATTGGGAATTGAAACAAGCCGGTCAGCGCGTTCAGGTAATTAAGAAAGATAAAAAAGAAGGAGGCATTTTGGAATTTGGAACAGAAGTAGTGGTTTCGGAGGATGGCACGGTGGCCGCCTTGTTGGGCGCTTCACCGGGTGCTTCGACGGCGGCGGCCGTAATGCTAGGAATTTTACCAAAATGTTTTAAAAAAGAAAGTCAATCCGAAAAGTGGAGAAATAAATTGGCGGAAATGGTTCCTTCTTTCGGGCAGTCATTATATCAAAATGAAAAGATGTTACAGAAAACGCGCGAACGGACGGCTAAAATATTAAAGTTGCATAATAAATAAGTAAGGACTTCCCTGCTTTTTGAATATGAAGTTAGGTGTCAAAATTGAGTTAGATGGGAGAAGGGCTAGGCATCATTGGGCGAACTTGACAGGGATCAAGCAGCGATGCGTAAAATATTCCCTCATCGCAACATCGTGGTAAAATAAATGGCGTAGCTCAATGGCGGTTGGATAGAGTGAAGAATTAGCGCAAACAAAGAAGTGAAAAACGTATCCCCCTTACAAGAGACGCCATGCATAGGGCCGATTTTATATTAAGAATGAATTTACCGTGCTCTTAAAACGGCGTTGCCCCAAACATTTCTGTCAATGCCTGTTAACTATAATTTATTTAAATGCAAAACCCTTAAAAAATGAAAGGAGAATTCAATATGGACCGCCTTTCGCCGTTACTATCTGGTTACAATTTCTCCACATTACATTAAGGCATACACGATGAACCGTCCTTCTTATTTTCTTTTTTTCCTTGCGCTCCTCTTATTTGGCTGTGAGCCTGACGCAGAACAAAAATGCATTATTGCACCGGAGGTGAAAATTGAATTGAACTTTTCTTCGCTGGAGGATTCCATTCCCGCCATTCGCACAAAGCAAGAGCTGGTCAATTTCTTCTCCCGCCATGTCGCCTTGCGGGATATTTTCTTTGGACGGAAGGATTATCCCGATGATTCGGTGTTCATCAATAAACTTTTTAAGCGTTTCATTCATCCTTCATTCGATACCTTGCTGATGGAAACAAAGAAAGTATTTGGCGATGGGCAAGCTCTTAAGAACGAATTTAACATTGCATTTGCCAATATAAAGCACTATTACCCTGAGTTTATCGTCCCTCGCGTTGAAACGGTGATCACCGGCATGGAAAGTGACTTGTTTGTCAGTGACACCCTGGTGATTGTTGGCCTGGATTATTATCTGGGTAAAAAAGCAAAGTACAGACCAAAATTGTATGAATATATGCTCCGCCGGTATGAGCGGAATTTCATCGTTCCTTCTGCTTTGCTTCTCTATGGCATTGACAGCCGATACAACCACCTCGACTTAGGCGATCGAACGGTACTTGCCGAGATGATTGCCTATGGTAAAGCGTACTATTTCGCAAAACAAATGTTGCCTTGCTCACCCGACAGTGTATTGATTGGGTATACGTCAAAAGAAATTGAAGGAGCAAAAGTAAATCAGGACATGATCTGGAAACGACTGGTGGATGACGAAGCGCTCTTCTCTACCAGTCAGCAAATGAAACAGCGTTTTATTGCCGAACGACCCAAGACCTATGAAGTCGGCAACGAATGTCCAGGCCGGATTGGGACCTGGGTGGGTTGGCAGATGGTCAATGAATACATGAAACAAAATCCTCAAACACTCTTACCTGAACTGATGAAAATGACAGATGCGCAAAAGATTTTCAAAGGATCGAAATACAGTGTGAAATTGAATCAATGATGATTCTAGCACGATTTCAGGCAAGATCGCAAGCCATTGGTGGAAAGAGGGTTGAATAATGAAACTTTAGATGAGATTATCAGTATATGCATTATCTGCGCTCGATGCCTTGACTTAAACCAGCCCTTATGAAAAATCGACGGAATTACTTTATTGCAGCCGGAGTCTTGGTAGCGCTGCCGATTGGCTATTTTGTTGTGCGGGGAAATCAACCCGGACTTTCCACTGATATATTGACGGTTGCAAAAAAAGGGCAGTTCCGGGTCGAAGTGGAAACGACCGGTGAATTGGAAGCTAAGAATTCGGTAAAAATTTTAGGGCCGCAGTCGTTAACAAATTTTCAGATTTGGCAGGTAACGATTCAAAAAATTGTCAACGAGGGCACAACGGTAAAAAAGGGAGATTGGGTGGCCACGCTTGATCGATCCGGCTTCCAACAGAAGTTTACCGATAAACAAATTGAACTGGAAAAAGCGAATTCTAAATTTGTTCAGATTCAATTAGACACCACGCTGATCATGCGGCAAGCCCGGGATGAACTTATTAATTTAAGATACGCTGCCGAAGAGAAGAAGATCATTTTACAGCAATCGCAATTTGAGCCACCGGCTACCATAAAGCAGGATGAGATGGCTTTGGATAAAGCCAATCGTGCATACGAGCAAGCCATTGAGAATTATAAAATCAAGAAAAATCAGAACATCGAAAAAATGCGTGAAGTGTCTGCCGAACTGCGCAAAGTACAAGGTGATTTCAAAAACATGACAAACGTACTTGAGTCTTTCGAAGTAAAAGCCCCAGAAGACGGAATGATCATTTATGAAAAAGGCTGGGATGGACGACCCATTAAAGCAGGTTCCCAAATTCAAATGTGGGATCCCAAGGTAGCCTCCTTGCCTGATCTCACTAAAATGATTTCGAAAACTTATGTGAATGAAGTAGATGTGAGGAAAGTGAAGAAAGGACAGCGTGTAGAAGTCGGGTTGGATGCCTATCCCGATAAAAAGCTTATGGGAACGGTCGTTCAGGTGGCCAACGTAGGGGAACAACGCCCCAATTCTGACGCTAAAGTATTTGAAGTGCTGGTCGATATTGACGGGATCGATGCCACATTGCGCCCATCCATGACCACCAGCAATAAAATAATTGCAAGTGTAAAAGAAAAGGCGGTGTACGTGCCACTTGAGTGTCTTCAAAGTGAATATGATTCCATCACGTATGTGTATAAAAAAGAGGGAGCCAGAATTGAGAAGCAAGAAGTCATCATCGCTGAAACCAATGCCAACGATGCGATGATCTTGACCGGGATAGCAGAGGGGGAACGTTTGTATTTGTCTACGCCACCGGGTTATGAAAATCAGGCGACAAGACTTTTGCCCGAAATGAATGGCAAGCGTAAAAAGAAAAACACCGAAGAACCTCAGGCTAACAAAGCAAGTGCTGTTTCACCAAAAGAAGAAGTTATGGCTGCCCAGCCCATCGCAAAGGAAACGAAAGCAAAATCCAAAAAATGATTTCCAAGCGCTTGCTTGCCAATCTCTCCATTGCGATTGGTGCTGTATTGGTGAACAAGGTTCGCTCCTTGCTCACGGGCTTGGGTATTATTTTCGGTGTGGCGGCCGTTATCGCTATGTTAGCCATTGGTAACGGTGCGCAACGAGAATTGCTTGAACAAATAAAATTGGTTGGTTTAAATAATATTGTCATAAAACCAATCATCGCGCAGAAAGAAGAAAAAGTGGATGAAAAATTAGGGAAAAAAGAAAAGAAAAAATTCTCTCCTGGTTTGACCATGCGTGATGTGGCGGGAATCAAAAAAGTAATTCCGGGTATTTCAAAAGTCAGCCCTGAAATATTGATAGAAACAACCGTGATTAGGCAAGGATACCGAAGGTCTGCCAAATTAATCGGTGTTGAGCCCACGTACTTCAGCATTTTCAACTTCGAATTAAACGCAGGCCAAATGTTTAATGGGGAGCAACTCAAATTGGGTGCCCCGGTTTGCATCATCGGTTATGGTGTGAAAAGTCGTTTCTTTCCAACCGAAAATCCGATTGGGAAAAAAATCAAAGTGGGTCCTAACTGGCTTACCATCATTGGGGTGATGAACGAAAGAATAATTTCAAAAAGTAGTTTAGGGAAACTTGGTATTCGGGATTTCAATATGGATGTATATTCTCCGTTGCAAACTATTTTGATTCGTTACAAAAATCGAGAGATGATCACGCAGGAGGATTTGCGTCTGGCCTCCATGCGAAGCCAGGGAATGATTTCTGATAACGGAACCAGTGAAAGCGAAGAACAGAATAAAAACTATCATCAACTCGATCGATTAGTGATCCAGGTAAAAGAGACCGGCTCGCTGCAGCCCACTGCTGATATTTTACAACGAATGTTGCGGCGCAGGCATTTCGATTTGGTAGACTACGAAATTGAAATTCCGGAATTACTATTAAAACAACAACAAAGAACCAATGACATTTTTAATTACGTGCTTGGCGCGATCGCCGGTATTTCACTTTTAGTCGGAGGAATCGGAATTATGAACATTATGCTCGCCTCGGTATTGGAGCGCATAAAAGAAATTGGTCTTCGTTTGGCGATCGGCGCTAAGAAAAGTGATGTTGTTCAACAGTTTTTATTCGAAGCCATCATGATTAGTGTGAGCGGTGGGCTTATTGGCGTTGCCTTAGGTGCTTCCATGGCCATCATCATTTCAAAATTTGCGGGTATCCCAACCATTATCACCTTTGCTTCGGTCGTGTTATCGTTTGGTGTGGCCGCATCGGTTGGCCTCGCCTTCGGCATAGCTCCTGCCCGAAGGGCTGCCAGTCAAGATCCCATTGCATCCCTACGCTATGAATAAAAAAATATTTCTTTCTTTAGGCCTTTTAATAATGGCCCAGGGTCTGTTTGCCCAAAATGCTTTCACCCTGGAAGAGGTGATCCAGAGAGCACAAAGTCAATCCCCTACTTTTCGCCAGGTGGAAACAAGAAAAGAGACGCGTTATTGGGCCTTTCGCTCCTACCGAACAAATTACAATCCTCAGGTGAGACTGATTAGTAACAATGCAGGATCATTGTATACTAACAGCATTAGTCCGATCCGGCAGCCGGATGGTACCTTACAGTATATTCCAATCAATCAATTTAATCCTGGAGTTAATTTTTCGTTGCAGCAGCCCATTCAGGCCACCGGCGGACAAATTTGGGTTAATTCAATCTATAATTATTTCAATGATATCAGTGGTAATACCAAGCAATGGAATGGAACGCCGGTAAATATCCAGCTGAATCAGCCTCTTTTCTCTTTCAATCAATTGAAATGGGATCGAATGATTGAGCCAATTAAATACGAAGAGTCCAAACGGGATTATGCGGAGGGGATGGAACAAATTGGTCGTGATGCGTCGACACTTTTTTTTACCGTCTTGCAAGAGCAGGTTAATCTTCAGATTGCAAAGTATAACTTGGCCAACAATGATACCATTTACAAAATTGAAAAAGGAAGATACAATATCGGCACAACCTCAGAAGACAAACTCCTTCAAGTTGAGTTGCAACTGCTGCGGTCCCGTCAGGATGTGGCGCAAGCTAATCTGAACCTGCAAACAGCGAGTCTTCAACTTCGCACGTTTATCGGTTTGAGGAATGGGGAAAATTTTCAATTAGTAATGCCCGATAAAATTCCTGAATTTGAACTGTCCGAAGAGGAAGCCTTGGAACATGCCAAGAAGACCCGTTCTGCCTATGTCGCTTTTGAACGAAGGAAAACGGAGGCGGAAAGAGATGTTGCTCAGGCTCGTGGGCAGCTCTACCAGGTTGCGCTTACCGCGTCGTATGGGTTGAACAATGTGGGTGCCGGATTCAGTGACATTTATCAAAATCCTTCCAAGCAACAAGCGGCGAACCTCACCTTCAATGTTCCTCTCGTAGATTGGGGAAGGAGAAAGGCCACCATGAAGATGGCTTATGCCAATAAGAAATTGCAGGATTACGTCATTGCACAAGACGAGGTGACCTTCGAACAGGAGATACTAACACAAGTGAGGCAGTTTGAAATGTTACGATTATCAATAGAGATCACGAAAAAGTCAGATCAAGTGGCCCTGGAACGATATAAGGTTTCGCAAAACCGCTATTTGATTGGGAAGATTGATATCACCAATCTCAACATTGCCTTGACGGAAAAGGACGGTGCTAAACGCAGCTACATTCAGGCATTGAAATCATTCTGGACTGCCTACTATGATCTGAGACGATTGACGCTTTACGATTTTGCCAACCACAAATTTTTGTATGATCCATTCCGCCCGGAAAACTAGGTCATTAGATTTCAAGGATTCCATCGCCATGGCGAGACAAAGCGCCATTAACTAGCCCATTCATTGGCTAATTGAAAATTATTCTTTACGTTGAGTAAATTTTTCAAAAATGAAGCCGATAATTTTTACAAAACTTTCTTTAATGATGCTGCTCCAGTATTTTATCTGGGGCGCCTGGTATGTAACGATGGGCACATACATGTCTGTTTTCCTTAAATCAAGTGGCGTTCAGATTGGCGCCGCGTACAGTGCACTGGCGATTGCCACCATGATCTCACCATTTTTTATTGGTATGGTAGCTGACCGTTATTTTGCTGCGCAACGCATCATGGGAGTACTTCATATTTTAGGCGGAGGGCTACTTTTTCTGGCCACACAGCTATCCGACAATACTTTATTTTACTGGGTCATTGTTTTTTATTCGCTGCTCTACATGCCAACGATCGCCTTGAGTAATAGCATTGCTTTTCAGCAGATGACGGATCCAGGTAAACAATTTCCATGGATCCGCGTATTTGGGACATTGGGTTGGATCATCGCCGGTTTAATGATAGGGGCTCTGGCGATCGAAAAAACGCCTTCTACATTTTACATGGCCGCCATTGCCTCCGTTTCTTTGGGCATCATTTCATTCGTTTTGCCTAACACCCCTCCTAAAGGAAAAACTTCTGGTAGTGCGATTGGCGCTGAGGCATTTGTGCTTTTCAAAGAAAAATCTTATTTGGTATTCTTCATTGCCGCAATTTTAGTCTGCATCCCTCTTTCATTCTATTACGGATTTGCAAATTTGTTTTTCAATGAATTGGGAATGGCCAATGCGGCCAGCAAAATGATTTTGGGGCAAATTTCTGAGGCGGTATTTATTCTGGCTATTCCCTTTCTGTTTAATAGTATTGGTGTAAAGAAGATATTAATGCTTGGGATTTTAGCCTGGATCCTTCGCTATATCTGTTTTGCCTTCGGAAATATGGAAGCCAATGTTTGGATGCTCTTTGCAGGAATTATCCTTCATGGCGTTTGTTACGATTTCTTTTTTGTGACAGGTTACATGTATACCGAGAAGAAGGCTGGAGAAAAGATCAAAAATGCCGCGCAAGGATTATTTACTTTTGCGACCTATGGACTAGGCATGTTTATCGGCACTTGGTTCTCCGGATTTACGGCTGACCATTACGTATTAAATGGCATGCATCTTTGGGAAAAGATCTGGTTAGTTCCTGCCTACATTGCCATAGGCGTTTTAGCGTATTTTATTTTGTTTTTTAAGGAGCGAACCGAGTTAAGCAAATAGCGATGATAAAAGAATACATTAAGTCCAACCAACAGCGCTTTCTTGACGAGCTTTTTGATTTGCTGCGCATTCCTTCTGTCAGTGCGGACAGTCGAAACAAAGCCGATGTGCGCAAGGCCGCCGCGTTTATTGTGCAAAAATTAAATGATGCCGGCGCAGATTCGGTGGGGCTTTGCGAAACAAAAGGCCACCCGATTGTTTACGGCCAAAAAATAATCAGTGCTTCTGCGCCAACGGTTTTAGTTTATGGTCATTATGATGTGCAACCACCGGATCCCCTTAATCTCTGGACTTCGCCTCCATTTGAGCCCGTCATTAAGGATGGAAAAATATTTGCCCGCGGCTCCTGCGATGACAAGGGGCAGGTATTTATGCACATCAAAGCATTTGAAGCTTTGACGAGGCTGAATCAACTTTCATGCAATGTGAAATTTATGATTGAAGGGGAAGAGGAAGTCGGCTCTGATAATCTTGGTCTTTTCGTAAAGGAAAATAAGGATAAACTAAAGGCGGACGTAATTCTGATTTCCGACACGTCATTGATTTCGTTAGACCACCCGTCCATCACCGTCGGCTTACGCGGTTTAAGTTATCTTGAAGTGGAAGTCACGGGTCCCAACCGCGATTTACATTCTGGTGTTTATGGGGGAGCCGTTGCCAATCCAATCAATGTGCTCAGTGAGATGATAGCTGCTTTGCATGATGAAAACGGTCGGGTGACCATCCCGGGATTTTATGATAACGTGGTTGAACTTTCGGCCGCCGAGCGTAAAAAATTGAATGAAGCACCTTTTGATTTGAAGGAATACAGGAACGATCTAGAGATTGAGGAGGTGCAGGGCGAAAAGGGGTACACCACGCTGGAGCGCACCGGAATTCGCCCGACATTGGACGTAAACGGAATTTGGGGAGGTTACACGGGCGAAGGAGCAAAGACAGTCCTGCCCGCCAAAGCGTCGGCTAAAATTTCCATGCGGTTGGTCCCCAATCAAGATTGTCAGGACATTGCAGCCCTATTTACTAAGCACTTTTTATCCATGGCACCGAAATCGGTAAAAGTAAAAGTCATTGCTCATCATGGTGGCCAGCCAGCCGTTACCCCCACCGACTCTAAAGCCTTCAAAGCGGCCAGTGATGCGTTTATGGAAGTGTGGGGAAAAACACCCATACCAACACGTGATGGCGGTAGCATTCCCATTGTTTCACTTTTCAAGAAAGAACTTGGCTTGGATTGCGTGTTGATGGGCTTTGGCCTGGACAGCGATGCCATTCATTCTCCCAACGAGCATTATGGCATCAAGAATTTCTTAATTGGCATCGAAACGATCGTGGCTTTCCACAAGCACTTCAGCAACAAGTAGTTGCCCAAAGAAGATTTTAGAACAAATGAGGATTAAGTTATCGGATAAAACCTTCAAAGTTTTTATGATCCCGGTGGTAGAGCACCTCCTGGGGTAAGGATTTAAAATAGTTATAGGTAATTTTCAATCCCTCTGCACGCGAAACTTTTGGTTCCCATTTTAATATTTCCTTTGCCTTGGCGATGTCGGGTTGACGTTGCTTGGGGTCGTCCTTCGGCAAGGGTTGATAAATTATTTTTTGCGCCGTCCCGGTAAGCTTGATGATTTCCTCAGCAAATTCCTTGATGGTGATTTCGCTAGGGTTACCTATATTCATTGGCAAAACATAACTACTCATCAGCAGACGGTAAATCCCCTCCACCAAATCATCAACATAACAAAAGGAGCGTGTTTGTGAGCCATCCCCAAAAATAGTGAGGTCTTCTCCACGGAGCGCTTGCCCAATAAATGCCGGAAGCACGCGGCCATCGTTGAGCCGCATACGTGGACCGTACGTGTTAAAAATCCTAACAATGCGCGTGTCCACCTTGTGGTAGGTGTGATAGGCCATGGTCATCGCCTCCTGGAACCGCTTGGCTTCATCGTATACGCCGCGTGGCCCAACCGGATTTACATTTCCATAATATTCTTCAGGCTGCGGGTGCACCGTGGGGTCGCCGTAGACTTCAGACGTTGAAGCGATCATGAGGCGCGCCTTCTTTGCCCGCGCCAATCCTAACAAATTATGAATACCCAACGATCCAACTTTCAAGGTCTGGATAGGAATTTTTAAATAGTCAATTGGACTGGCCGGTGAAGCAAAATGAAGAATATAATCAAGGTCACCCGCAACGTGCACGAACTTGGATACATCGTGGTTGTAGAATTCAAACTCTTTCAGCTTAAACAAATGTTCAATGTTGCGAAGATCACCGGTGATCAGGTTATCCATGGCCATCACCTCAAATCCCTCTTTGACAAAGCGGTCGCAAAGATGAGAGCCCAAAAACCCGGCCCCACCCGTAATTAAGATTCTTTGTTTAACCATAAATAGTTTGTCTGCCAATACTGAAATAAGTATATCCCAACTCTCTCATCAAGGGCAGGTCATATAGGTTTCGTCCGTCAAAAATCACTCTGCTTTTCAGCGACAGCGAAAGTTTTTCAAAATCCGGTGTGCGGAATTCAGGCCATTCGGTTGCAATAAAAATAGCATCCGCTCCGACGGCAGCCTCATAGGGCGTTTCATGATAGGAGATTTTGTCACCCAATAATCTTTTTACATTGTTCATCGACTCCGGATCATGCGCCTTAACGATCGCTCCCGCCGCCAGCAAGGCATTGATATTTTCAAGTGCCGGTGCTTCGCGAATGTCATCCGTATGTGGCTTGAAAGAAAGACCCCACATGGCAATCGTTTTTCCTTTTAAGTTGTTTTTAAAATAGTCGGTCATTCTGGAGATCAATTTTGTTTTTTGTGACGCATTGACCTCCATCACCGCATCCAAAATCTTGAAATCATAATTGGCATCATCGGATGACTTAGCCAACGCCTGCACGTCCTTGGGAAAGCAACTGCCGCCATAGCCGATGCCTGGAAATAAGAATCTTTTTCCTATCCGGCTGTCCGTACCAATGCCCTTTCGCACCGAATCTACATCAGCACCTAACAACTCGCATAAGTTAGCGATCTCGTTCATGAAGGTAATCTTTGTGGCAAGAAAGGAATTGGCCGCATACTTAGTAAGTTCCGCTGACCGTTCATCCATCACCACAAGGGGATTTCCCTGGCGAACGAATGGGGCGTACAAAGTTTCCATTATTTTTTTTGAACGCTCCGACGATGTCCCAATTACGACGCGTTCCGGCTTCATGAAATCCTCCACCGCGACACCTTCCCTCAAGAACTCTGGATTCGATACCACATCAAATTCAACTTTCGCTTTTGCCGCAATCTTTTGTTTTACTCGCTCAGCGGTACCCACGGGGACGGTGCTCTTATCAACAATGACCGTGTACTCTTGCAACAGTGCCCCAAGGGAATCCGCAACCCCCAGGATGTATTTTAAATCCGCAGAGCCATCCTCACCGGGCGGTGTGGGCAGTGCAAGAAAAATTATTTTTGCTTTGTTAATTCCTTCTTCAAGGTTGGTAGTAAAGGTGAGCCTCCCTTGGTGAATATTTCTGCTAAATAAGTTTTCAAGCCCAGGCTCATAAATTGTTATTTCACCCCTACTTAGCTTTTCCACCTTATCACGATCGATGTCAATGCAAACGACTTTGTTTCCTGTTTCGGCAAAGCACGTTCCCGTGACCAATCCAACATAACCTGTTCCGACCACTGCAATGTTCATATTTGAAAAAATATAAGGTTGCAAAAGTAGCACATTGCTCCGTTTTGAGATAAGTATTTTTAAACGACAAACTAACAGTCGTTTGGTAATGATTGTAAAGTCCTATACTTTTGCTACCTCGAAAAAATTGTACGTATGAATGTGATGCAGGACGCTACGGCGGGAATAAGTTTTAGCTCTTCGGAGAGCGAAAAAATGATCGCTCAAATGGTCAAAGACTTTGGAGCAAAAGAAATTCGCCCTAAAATGATGGACTGGGACGAGAGCCAGCATTTTCCCGTTGAGCTATTCGGCAGGATGGGCGAACTGGGGCTTATGGGAGTTTTGGTTCCAGAGGAATACGGAGGTTCCGGATTTGGCTATCACGAGTACGCCTCTGCCATTGCGGAGCTCTCCAAGATTGATGGCTCCATTGGGTTGTCCATGGCGGCACATAATTCGCTTTGCACGGGTCATATTCTTCAGTTTGCTAATGAAGAGCAAAAGCGCCACTACCTGCCTAAGTTGGCAACAGGGAAATGGATTGGAGCTTGGGGCTTAACGGAACCGAATACCGGTTCCGATGCAGGCAACATGCAGACCGTAGCAAAGAAAGATGGTGATTATTTTGTCATTAATGGGGCGAAGAATTTTATCACCCATGGCAAATCCGGGCATGTCGCTGTCGTCATTGCAAGGACCGGAGTAATAGGGGATTCACACGGGATGACAGCCTTTATCGTTGAACGGTCCACGCCCGGTTTTGCGGGAGGAAAAAAAGAAAATAAGCTTGGCATGCGAGCCAGCGAAACGGCTGAAATGATTTTTACCAATTGCCGAATTCACAAGTCTCAAGTAATTGGGCATGAAGGAGATGGGTTTATTCAGTCATTGAAAGTATTGGATGGGGGGAGGATTTCAATTGCCTCCTTAGCCCTGGGGATCGCACAAGGGGCATACGAGGCAGCCTTACAATACTCCAAGGAAAGACATCAATTCAACAAGCCAATTTCAACCTTTCAGGGGATATCCTTTAAACTAGCTGAAATGGCTACAAAAATAGAAGCGGCAAGACTCTTAATTCACCAGGCAGCAGATTTAAAGAATAAACACAAGCCGGTAAGCAAAGAGTCAGCTATGGCCAAATTGTACGCCTCTGAAATTGCTGTAGAAGTAGCCAATGATGCCGTCCAGATTTTTGGTGGGTATGGGTATATCAAAGATTTTCCGGTGGAGAAATTTTATCGTGATGCTAAGCTCTGCACAATTGGGGAAGGAACCTCCGAAATCCAAAAACTAGTGATATCCCGATCAATTTTAAAGTAATGCTTTGAAAATTGAACAGAAAAAGGATATATTTGCAGCCCAAATAGTAAAACATGCTAATTATCAACATTAAAGAGAACGAATCCATTGATAAGGCTCTCAAGCGTTTCAAGAAGAAATTTGAAAAGACGGGAGTATTGAAGGAATTACGCGAAAGGACTTCCTTTACAAAGCCTTCGGTAAGAAGGAGGGGTGAGATCATTCATGCTGCCTACAAGCAAAAGCAATTTGCTTCGGATAATTATTAACATTCGATAGACATTCTGTAAACATTCCCTCGCTGATTTCTTTTAGCGGGGGTTTTTTTTTACATTGAAAGTGCAAGCGGAGGGGTGCAGGTTCAATGGTCGATTCTTTCTTACAATACCTTAAGTTCGAAAAGCGGTACAGCGCCAAAACAATCCTTGCCTACCAGACCGATCTTGGCCAATTTCAAAATTTTCTTAATCATGAATTTGACCGTACTCCCTCGCAGGAGACGAATCACAGTTTGGTGCGGTCGTGGATCGTAAGTTTGGTTGAAAGCGGTTTGGACGCTATTTCTGTGAACCGGAAAATTGCCTGTCTTCGCTCCTATTTTAAATTTCTTATCCGGCAGGAAGTTATTGCCAAGGACCCGATGGCGAAAATCAAAATCCTGAAAACGAAAAAAAAGTTACCGCATTTTGTTCCGGAGTCAGATATGGTTAGGATGCTTGATCAAGCCTCCTTTGGAGATGATTTTGATACGCTTCGTGATCAGCTGATACTTGAACTACTTTACGGAACGGGAATGCGTTTATCTGAATTAATTGGTTTGAAAGATTCCAACGTAAACATTAAGAACCGAACCCTTAAAGTGTTGGGTAAAAGAAACAAGGAACGAGTGATCCCTTTTACCGCTGGTCTCGTTCATTTGATTGAAGGGTATCGAAAAATTCGCAACCGAGATGTGGAAAGAAGGGATGATACTTTTATTGTGATGAAAACAGGTGAAGCAGTTTATCCGATGATGGTGAATCGAATGGTTAAGAAATATTTAAAGAATTCCACCGTTGAAAAGAAAAGTCCTCATGTATTGCGACACACTTACGCAACCCATTTGTTGAATAAAGGAGCGGAGATTAATGCGGTAAAGGATTTATTAGGCCATAGTAGCTTGGCGGCCAGTCAGGTGTACACCCATAACTCCATGGAAAAATTGAAAAAGGTATTTGACCAGGCTCACCCCAAAGCGTGAGCAACGCATTTAATATGTTCCACTTAAATTTTTTATTCTTATGAAGCTACAAGTTCACTCCATCCACTTTGATGCCGATGATAAACTAATCGGTTTCATTCAAAAGAAGATTGATAAACTGGAGACGTTCTATGACCGGATGGTGGATGGCGAAGTTTTTCTTCGCCTAAACAACGAAGGTATCGAAAACAAAACGGTAGAAATAAAGCTCAAAGTACCTGGCAATCAGCTTTTCGCCAAAGAACAAGCACGCTCCTTCGAAGAGGCAACCGATCTGGCAACAGAGGCCCTTCGTACCCAATTGAAAAAATTTAAAACCAAAATAAAAATCGGAAGGGTTTAAAAATTTGGGTAGCGTCTAAATAACTGTGTAAAGGCCCGATTCGGCCAAGGTGAAAGTTCGATGGAACACATCACTTTCAGCCGAATCGGTTGCCATTAAAATTTTAACTTTAAACACAGTTACGTATGGAA
>Ga0209067_10000112_pt1 | contig 54814 bp, 52 predicted proteins | sample ColStrG_CSR_2013_FD_187199 | JGI IMG/M metagenome (GOLD analysis project Ga0209067, IMG submission 187199) | Freshwater sediment microbial communities in response to fracking from Pennsylvania, USA - Cold Stream Run_MetaG_CSR_2013 (SPAdes)... | ecosystem: Environmental > Aquatic > Freshwater >...
ACATATTATTAAAAGAGAAACTTAAAAATACTTTTGAAAAAAGGAAATTACAAAAGGTCCACAATTTTCCCTTCCAAATCCTTAATGCTAAAAGGCTTCGAAAGAAAACTATCCGCCCCCGCTGATTGAGCCAGGTTACGAATATTGGTATCTGAGGTGAAAAATATAATCGGAATATGCAAAAGATTGGGATCCTTTTTTAATACTTTGGTGGCATGAATCCCTCCAAACTGAGGAATCCAGTTATCCATTAAAATAATATCAGGCATCTTCTCTTTTACCTGTTCAACCACATTATCACAATTTAAACTGGTGAAAATATCATACCCTTTTCTTATAAGGATAGACTCGCAAAGATCCAAAATCATTTGATCGTCATCGAAGAGCATCACTCTTATCTTTCCCATTTAAATTCTTATTGGGTTTATTTAATTTAATAATTATGGCCTAAAATAATTTACTCCAATGCAAAAAATTACTAATTAAAGTAAACACAATATTTTGACAAAAGAAAACTATTTCTTAAAGTTCCACAATTAATTGGTCATAAGCCAGATGGGTTGAATAAGGTAACAAATTTTCTACATCCACATGCTTTCCCATCTTATGACTGATATGAGTGAAATAGGTCTTTTCAGCTTTTATTTCCCTGCTTAAATGTAAAGCCTCATCCAAAGTAAGATGAGAAATATGCCTATCTTTTTGCAAGGCGTTCAATACCAAAATTTTAGTACCTCTCAATTTCATCATTTCTTGCTGGTCAATAGACTTTGCATCGGTTATATAGGTAAAGTCTCCAATACGGAAACCAAGAATGGGGAGTTTATAATGCATTACCTCTATGGGTTCCCAAATTTGACCGCCAATAGAAAAAGGGTCCTTTCCAATCTCTTTAAATTCAATGAGAGGTATCCCCGGATATCGAATAGGACTGAAAATATAGGAAAATTCTGAACGGATAGCTTTTTCTACCCTTTCCGAGGCATAAATATCCAAGGCTTTCCCATTCAAATAATTAAAAGCCCGAATATCATCTAATCCAGCCACATGATCCTTGTGTTCATGAGTAAACACAACTGCATCCAATTTATCTACCTTTGCCCTCAACATTTGGTATCGAAAATCAGGACCGGTATCAATGACCACCGTGAAACCATTATATTCTACCAGAATGGAAGATCGTAAACGTTTATCCCGAATATCGCCGGAAGTACAAACCTCACAATGACAGGCAATTACAGGTACTCCCTGGGAGGTCCCGGTTCCTAAAAACGATATTTTCAAAGTACCTCTTTTATTTTTTGTAATTCCTTAAAAAAATATTGGCTTTTGGGATTCAGGCTATCAACAGTTATATCCAGACTTAAAACTATGCCAATAAGCGCCTGTACCTTTTGCTCTAGAGGTACAAATTTATTAATCACCACCATCTTTTTTTCCTTTATTAAACAGGAACCAGATTGAAAATTGCCTCTTTCATATCGAACAATCCAATCCTGTTCCTTTAATAATACCTCCAGATGGGATAAGGTTTGCTGGTTATAGGAAATTGCCAAAGGGAAATTTTTTAGCGCAAATCAACAATTTCCACCCCTGGAAAATCCTTTTTTTCAAAAGAAAAAAAGGATTCTTTTATGGAAGGATGGATATCATATCCATCCATGGTATAAATTAACTGATCCCCATTTTTATCAAAAGTCTTAATCCTATAAATAAGTTTTGTTTTCTGATCAATATAAATTTCTGCCTTGAATATTTTCTTTGTCACCAAAGGAACTAAATCCAGAACATCCAATTTCATTCCTTTTTCGGATTTTACCTCACGGAACCTATACGAATAACCCTTTTCATAAAGAGTAAAAATTTTCGCAGGGTTAATATTCTGACCTGAACTATCCAATTTTGAGATTTGAACCTCCTTCTGTTTTCTTAAATAGGTATAATTATTTTGACCATCGGATAGGAGCTCCTGATCATTAAAATCAATTTTGTATTGATTAGTTCCTGGTTTAATCCATAAAACTCCTTTCTGAGTCTGATTAACATGGTCGCTGGGACTAAACAAAGTATAGGAAAATTCAGCTTTCAACGCTTTAATGGTTTTATATTTTGCACTCGTTTGTGCCAGAATTTGTTTTGCCTTTGGATCGGAAATAGGAGCCTGAGCCAGGCTTTCCAGGAAAAAACCTGAAAGCAAAATTATACATAGAGTGGTTCTCCTCTGCCAAACTAAATTCATCCTAGAAACAAAAAACATAATAAACAAACAATAAATGATAGGTATGGATACGAAATGGTAATGGTTTTCAATTATAATTTATGGATTCTTTTGAAATCCTATCGACTCAAGGTATTCATTTAACTGGGTTTCATCTTGAAATAATACCTGGCGGGCTTTAGAACCCTCAAAAGGCCCTACAATTTTAGCCGCTTCCAATTCATCTATGATTCTACCGGCCCTATTATACCCTAATTTTAATTTTCTTTGGATTAAGGAGGTAGATCCTTGCTGATGCCGGACAATAAGCCTGGCTGCTTCATCAAAGCATTCATCCCGATCTTCCAGATCGACCATAGAGGAACCTTCCCCATTTTCATCAATATATTCGGGAAGTAATAAAGCGGAGGTATAGCCTCTCTGAGAACCAATAAATTCTGTAATTCTTTCTACTTCTGGGGTATCTACAAAAGCACATTGAATTCGGATGATTTCGCTTCCGGTCGATAATAACATATCCCCCCTGCCAATTAATTGATCGGCCCCTCCTGAATCCAGGATGGTTCTCGAATCAATTTTGGATGTTACCCGAAAGGCAATTCGTGCTGGAAAATTTGCTTTAATCGTTCCTGTTATTATGTTCACAGAAGGCCTTTGGGTGGCAATGACCAAATGAATCCCAACCGCTCTCGCTAATTGGGCCAAACGCGCAATAGGCGTTTCAATCTCTTTACCAGCCGTCATCATCAGGTCGGCAAACTCATCAATTACCAGGACGATAAAAGGAAGGAAACGATGCCCGTTTTCCGGATTTAAACGCCTGTTTACAAATTTATGATTGTATTCTTTTAGGTTTCGCACTCCCCCGTCCTTCAATAGATCATATCGTTGATCCATTTCAATACAAAGGGAATTCAGGGTATATACCACTTTTTTGGTATCGGTAATAATAGCTTCCTCCTCTCCGGGTAATTTCGCTAAAAAATGCCTTTCGATTTTCCTAAAAAGGGTTAATTCTACCTTTTTTGGATCGACCAGTACAAATTTTAACTGGGAAGGATGCTTTTTATAGAGAAGGGAAACCAATAATGCATTTATCCCTACCGATTTTCCCTGGCCGGTTGCCCCCGCCATTAATAGATGGGGCATCTTAGTCAAATCGGCAATAAAAACTTCATTGGAAATGGTTTTACCCAAAGCGATGGGGAGTTCCATCTCTGTTTTTTGGTATTTTTCCGTAGATAATACGGACCGCATAGACACCAATTCAGGCTGTTGGTTTGGCACCTCAATGCCTATGGTTCCCTTTCCGGGTATTGGCGCGATGATACGGATACCCAATGCGGCCAGACTTAAGGCTATATCATCTTCCAAATTCTTAATTTTTGAAATTCGCACCCCGGCCTTGGGTATAATTTCATATAAGGTAACCGTTGGCCCAATAGTGGCCATGATTTTTTCTATCTCAATATCATAATGCCCAAGCGTATCGACAATTTTATTTTTATTGGCCTCTAATTCGGCGGTATTTACCTGAACCTTCTGGTTACCATAATTTTCAAGTAGTTCCAACTTTGGAAAAACATAATCGGAAAGCTCTAATTTTTCATCATATTTTCCATATTTAGCCACCAAATCGTCAGAAAGTTTTTCGCTTTCTGACTTCTCAATCAGAAATTCCGGTTCTGGAGCTTTTTTCCCGGAAGGCTTTTCAGGAACCTGGGGTTTTGATTTGGAAACCAGACTAGGCTCCGGTACTTCCTCTTCTTCAGATTCCTCTGGCTTTTCCGGGTATAAAGTAGTCAATATAGGATCGGGCTCAAGAGAATGAATAATTAGGGGTTTATTCCTTGGGTTCTTTTCTAGAGCATATTTTTCCAAATCTTCCTCCTCCAATAAGGAATTGGTATTGGTGGGGATATTTCCTTCTTTTACAGGATGAACAATAGATTCATTACCTTTTCTGGGCCAATGAAATTCCCAATTAAACAAAATTACGAAACAAGCCAGTCCGGCAAATATCAACAAGACCAAGGTCCCTATGGCTCCCAAACTTGCATTTAACCAGGCGTTTACCTGAAATCCAAATATTCCAGCACTAAATTCAGGTTCTTTGGTACGAAACTGTTCTAAAAAACCCAGTGAAACCGAAATATAAACCAGGAAAAACAAGGAATAGGCCATGGACCTTCCCATATGAAGAAGGGATTCTTTAAATAAAAGACGGAATCCAACCAGGAAAAAAACGAAAACAAATACAAAGGAAGCCAAACCAAATCCACGGAAAATAAACTGATGGGCAACCAATGCTCCCCATAGTCCCATCCAATTATGGACTTTATAATTGGATGGAGAAAATATTTTTATGCCGTTTACGCCCTGAACAATATTCTGATCGGCGGTCCAGGTAATTAAGTAGGAAGAAAACGCCAATAATAAATAAACTGCGAGAACCAATAAAGCCAATCCTATAATCTTTGCTGTGCGCCCGTCATCTTTTTTCTTGCGTACAGGACTCGATTTTTGGCTGGATTTGGAAACAGGCTTTTTCCCTGTTTTGGGGGCATTTGCCTGACTATTGGTAGTCCTGATCTGGTTCTTTATTATGCCTTTTTCAACCATATAGTATGAACAAACTTCATCGAGGAAGGGTACGATTTAGTACAAATATACAGGGTTCAAACCAAGAAATGCCCGACTATCCTAATTTAAGAACCCAGATCCTCCTTTTCAAGGAGTTTTCGGGAAAAACTTCTTAAATCGATCCCATCAAAATTCCCCGAACTCATAAAAACGAGGTTATACCCTTTTATATCTTTATGAAGTAGGAAATCAACTAGGTTATCCGAATCATTGAAAACTTTCAAATCTTCTCTTCCAAAAGCCCTCCTAACCTGGTCCGGGTTAAGCGGTGGTAATTTCTTATGCACGAGGGTATGAGGATTAAAATAGACAAGGGCTTCTTTAGGTTTATCCATGGTTCCTTTGTATTCATGAATAAAATCAGGATTCAGACTACTAAAGGTATGCAATTCCATCACGGCTAATAAGGGCTTTTCAGGAAATTGATCTGTCAGCGCGTCCAAACTGGCTTTAATCTTGGAAGGGGCATGGGCAAAGTCAAGGAATATCTTTGTTTCCCAGTTTTCTTCCAATAATTCCATTCTTCTGCTAGCACCCCGGAAACTCGGAATCGCTTTTAAAAATTCTTCTCTGGTGACCCCTAATTCCTTTAAAATGAACCAGGCTCCCTGGATGTTTAAAAGGTTATGATGGCCAAATACTTTTAATGCCGTTTGAATTCCATTTTCCTCTTTTAATTCGGTGATCCCGGATTTTATCTGATAAGAGGGTATGGTATAGGGTATTTTTTGCATTCTCCATTCGGGTGCATCGGAACGAAAATTTTCTACCAGGGTTTTTACTATCGGATCTTCCTCACAATAAATTATTGTGGAAGGATTTTCAAAGGATTCAAGGAAATGAACAAATTGTTCCTTATAAAATTCAAAACTGGGGAAAACGTTCACATGATCCCAGGCTATTCCTGTTAATAAGGCCAAATGGGCATGGTAAAGAATAAATTTAGGTCGGGGATCTATGGGTGAGGATAAGTACTCATCCCCTTCAATAATTATAATAGGGGCATTGTTTGATATTCTTACCGAATCGGCAAAACCATCCAGGCTTGCACCCACCAAATAATCAAATGCATAACCAAGGAAATTCAAAACATGTAATATAATAGAGGTACAGGTAGTTTTACCATGACTACCTCCTATAACGACCCTTTTTTTATTTCTTGCCGACTGGTAAATAAATTCAGGATAGGAATAAACAGATAAACCCAATTCCTTAGCCCTTAAAAGCTCCGGATTATCCGCCCGTGCATGCATTCCAAGAATAACCGCATCCAGGTTCCCATGAATTTTTTCAGGAAACCAACCTATGGAATCGGGGAGAATTCCAGCTTTGAGCAAACGGGAACGGCTAGGTTCAAAAATTTCATCATCGGACCCGGTAATTTGATCCCCATTCTTAACTAAGGCCAGGGCCAAACTATGCATGGCACTCCCTCCGATGGATATAAAATGGATTTTCATTTATAATATTCTGCTGCACACCAACCATGGAGTGCCTTATGAAAAACGTATTTCAAATCTGAATTTCTTGCTTTTTCGGTTAATATCTCCAAATCATTCCCCTCATAAAAACCGCTTAGGAATAATATTCCCCCATCAGTTAATAAATCCGCATAAAAAGGGAGATGATTTAATAAAATATTACGGTTAATATTGGCCAATATTATATCAAAGACAGAAGTCTTTTGACCAAGTTCATGAATTAATTCCTCAATATCTCCCTTGAGGACCTCCATGGTATGGATTTCATTTTCTATTCCATTTTCCAATGCACTTTGATAACAAATTTCATCTATATCTACAGCCAATACCCTGGATGCTTCCATTTTATCGGCCAGAATAGCAAGAATTCCGGTTCCACAACCCATATCCAGTACTTTTTTCCCCTTCACATTTTGTTCCAGTAAGAACTCGGCCATTAAACAGGTGGTTTCATGATGACCCGTGCCAAATGCCATCTTAGGTTCTATAATAATCTCATAAGCGAACTGACCAAAAGATTCATGAAAGGGGGCCCGAATAAGCAGTTTTTGTCCAATTTCAACAGGTTTAAAATTTGATTCCCAATCCCTATTCCAATTCTTATGGGGTATTAAATTGATTTCATAGGAAAGGGTGCTGCTTTGTATCCAGGGATGAAAAAGCTCCCGGATCTTTTTTTCGGCTTCCTGGGTAGAAAACAAGCTGGTTGGCACATAGGCCTTGAACCCTAATTCAATTTCCTGGAAACTCTCAAAACCTATATCGGCTAGTTCCTGAACAAATAAATCACCCAGGTAATCCTCGGTGCTGATAATAATCAGGGTAACTTCTACATAATTCATCCCTTTTTTAAGAATGAGATTTATGGTTGAATAAAGATTTGGCAATTTGGATAAATTCCCGGGGTTTCAAGGAAGCCCCTCCTATTAATCCACCATCAATATCCTTTTGCGAAAATAAGGCGTCTGAATTCTTTTCATTACAGGACCCACCATATAAGATGGTAAGGGCTTCACCTATTTCGGAGCCAAACTTTGTGGATATAAAGGTCCGAATATGGGAATGGACTTCCTGGGCCTGTTCAGGGCTCGCTGTTAAACCGGTTCCTATAGCCCAAACAGGCTCGTAAGCCAGAATTAGTTGAGAGAATTGTTCTGGGGATAAATGAAAAAGGCTTTTTTCAATTTGATCCTCAATGATTTTCAAATACCCACCGGATTCTCTTTCTGATTGAGTCTCCCCAATACAGAAAACTGGAATTAAACTGGAGGACAAGGCAAGGTCAACCTTCTTAGTCAGAATTTCTTCATTTTCATGAAAATATAACCTTCTTTCAGAATGTCCCAAAATGACATAATGAATGTTTAGGGATGCTACCATGGAGGCAGAAACCTCTCCGGTAAAAGCTCCTTTCGATTCGGATGCACAGTTTTGAACCCCAATAGTTAAATTTTTGGTAGGTAATTCCAATAAGGGATAAACATGGGTAAAGGGAGGACAGATTACGATTTGTAAGGAACCGGAATTAGGCATTTCCCAGTTCGATTCTAATGCCAGGTCATTGATTTGTCCATATAGTTCTATTCCCTCCTTTAGCGTGGTATTCATTTTCCAATTACCTGCTACCAAAAATTTTCTTGTCATCGTATTAATTTCTATAGGTTTTAGTCTGCTCAAATATTCGGGTTAAAATCTTACGGTCCAAATCGGTAAAAAGAATCTGTCTTCTTTCCATAGCCTTTTCAGCCGTTTCCATTAATTTATCCAATTTATATTCCGAAATGGAACCGGAATCGGCCCAACTAAAATCAGGGACAAAACAAGGACTAAGAACAGGCCCAAACCAATTTACCCCCAGGCCAAATACCGTTCCCGTGTTAATGGTCGAATTGATTCCACATTTTACATGATCTCCCATCATTACACCCAAAAATTTCATATCGGTGAGGCGGAAGTCGCCTATTGAATAATCAAATAGCCTGACCAGGCCATAATTGTTCTTCATATTGGAATTATTGGTATCGGCTCCTAGATTACACCATTCTCCTATCATGGAATCGCCCAGGTATCCCTCATGACCCTTATTACTAAAACCAAGAATGTTTGCGTTTTTTACCTCTCCTCCTATAACACAATGCGGGCCAATACTGGTTCCCCCATAAATTTTAGCACCCATTTTAACAACAGAACCAGCTAAAATGGCTACCGGCCCCCGGATCATAGCACCTTCCATTATTTCCACGCCTTCGTCCAAAAAAATTGGACCGGTTTCGGTATTGAAATACGCGTATTCAGATTTTACCGAACCATTCAAATAAACTCTATCCCCTAAGACCTGGTTTGTAGCACTTAATGAATGGGAGGATTGCCTTTTCGTAAAATCTTCAAAGTCGATCAATATTTGGTTGGCATTGTTTTTAATAAAATCTTCCAAGTGATTTAACCAAATCAAATTTCCTGGATATTCAATTAAATGCTGAATGGATTTTCCAAGCGATTTTCCCCTTTCCAGTGTACCCACATGGGCCCCAAGGAGATTCCCATCCCTCATCATTCCGGTACCGGGAGGTAATTCCCTTAAGGATTCCCAAAGCTGAATATTGGGAACCAATCGGCTATTTACTAAGAAATTTTCCTCGGAGGAAGTAAAGGGGAACCGTTCCGAAAGATATTCCGGAACGATAAAACTAGGTTTTAAACCAGATAACCGCTCCCATTTATCGGCAAGGGTATCGATTCCTAATCGTAATAAAGAAAGAGGTCTTGTCCAGATTAATGGATAAAATCGCGATCTATGTTCATCGTCGAACAATATAAGATTCATGCTTTAAAAGTAGGCAGAATCCCTGTGAACACGATAAACTAAAGCTTTGTTTTACAATAAAAATTAGGAAACCTAATACGGAGGCTAAAATTACTTTTTAGCGTAACGGTTTTTGAATTTATCAATCCTTCCAGCGGCATCGATTAGCTTCACCTTACCGGTATAAAAAGGGTGAGATTTATCGGAGATTTCCAATTTCACTAGAGGATATTCATTCCCGTCTTCCCAAACAATCGTATCTTTTGTGTTTACAGTCGATTTGGTAAGGAAGGAATAATCAATGGATGTGTCCTTGAACACAACTAATCTATAATTCTTAGGATGGATTTCAGCTTTCATAAACTCTAACAAAATGCAAAGGTGAGTAAATAAATATTAAAATCCAAAATTATTTAGAATCCTGACAAAGTTCGATTAATACCCAGCTGGTCTTTTCGGGATGAAGAAATTGAATCCATTTTCCCTCTGCACCCCGGCTAGGTTCCAGGCCAATCTTAGAAAATCCAACCTTCTCTAACCTATCCAAATTCCCTTCCAGATTATCTACTTGAAAAGCAAGATGATGTAGGCCTTCGCCTTTTTTTTCTAAAAACTTACTCAAAGAATTTTCTTGATTCAGACTGCTCACCAATTCAATTTTAATCTCCCCAACTTTAAAAAAAGCAGTGATGACACCCTGACCAGGTACTTCTTCAATTTTATAACAGGGAATTCCCAAAAGTTTTTCAAAAACAGGTATGGAAACTTGTAAATCTTTTACTGCAATGCCAATATGATCCAGTTTTTCCAGAGAGTTCATTTGCTTATTCCTTATTTTTGTTTTTTCTAAAATGAAACAAACCAATGAGGAATCCAATTTATTTGGATAACAATTCTACCACCCCGGTAGACCCAAGGGTACTGGATGAAATGCTCCCCTATTTTAAGGAAAAATTTGGGAATCCTTCCAGCCACCAACATAGGTATGGATGGCTGGCTGAAGATGGGGTGGATATGGCCCTCGAAAGAATTGGCTCCTTAATAGAATGCAGGGAAGAGGAGTTTATCTTTACATCGGGAGCGACGGAATCGACCAATCTGGCCCTACGGGGATTAGCCTATACCTATCGAAATACCGGCAAAAAAATAATAACCTGTTTAACAGAACATGCTGCCGTTTTAGAGCCCATAAGGGAACTGGAACAATCTGGAATTCCCATCCAATACCTACCCGTACAATCCAATGGATTACTGGATTTAAACCAGCTGGAGGAAGCATTAAAAAAACCCACCTTTTTGGTTTGTATCATGATGGCGAATAATGAGACAGGAGTAATCCAACCTATTCAGGAAATAACACAATTGGCGCATGAACAGGGAAGCCTAATTTTTAGTGATGCCAGCCAGGCACTTGGTAAAATACCCGTCCTGGTCGACAATTTAGGACTTGATTTAATGGCCTGTTCCTCGCATAAACTATATGGACCTAAAGGGGTAGGCGGACTCTATATTCGTAAAGGAAGCCCATACATTAAAATCAAACCTCAAATTACTGGTGGAGGTCAGCAAAACGAATTACGTTCTGGCACGATGAATGTTCCTGGGATTGTAGGATTTGGAAAGGCTGCCGAAATTTCTGGTCAGGAAATGCAAGGTGAATATCAAAAACTGAAAACCTGGAGAGATCTAATGGAAACCTCCTTTTTATCCCTTCCCCTATCCTATCGAAATGGGACCTTCGAGAATAGATTACCCCATACCCTTAACCTACGTTTCGATTTTATAAAATCAGAACAATTATTTCAAAAAATCCCACATATTGCCCTGTCCACAGGGTCTGCCTGCAATTCTGCAAATCCTGAGCCTTCCCATGTTTTATTAGCAATGGGTTTAACCGAAAAACAGGCCCGTTCCAGTATTCGTATTAGCTTAGGTCGAATGAATACAACGGGAGAGATTGAGAATGCTATAAAGGATATTCGTCTTGGCTTGGAAAATTTACGGAATGAAGATGTATTTTGGTTAAAGTCAAAGGCTAAAGAACTTTACTAAACAAAAAAAAGAATTATATGTTACAACAAATATTTACTTTTGAATCAATATGTTTAGCATAACCGATATAGCAAAAGAAAGAATCCAGGATATTCTTGAAAAAGACCACCCGGATGCATCCTGGTTTTTACGGGTGGGAGTGGAAAGTGGAGGTTGTTCAGGTTTATCGTATAAACTTGATTTTGACCATTTGATTAAGCCAGGTGATCAGGTATTTGAAGATAACGGGGTTAAGGTGGTTATGGAGAAGAAAAGTGTTTTATATCTTATCGGAACCACCTTAGATTTCACAGAAGGACTTAATGGAAAGGGATTTCATTTTCATAATCCGAATGCCAGCAGAACCTGTGCTTGCGGCGAGAGTTTTTCCTTATAATTTCTTTTAAAAATCCTTTCTATCTTATTTTTATTAAAAAGATTTAATTTTATAAAAATGGGATGACCATAAATTATTTTCAAACATCCCTTTTAAAATTAATCGAAAAGGATAGGATAAATAATTCTTCATTTAACAATCATTTTTCATGAGTTTCAAACTCTCTCAAATTGATCAGGTTCAAAACCAAATTTCCACCCAAGACTTTACTGAATACTATTTAAAACCAGGCAAACCCCTGGTTATAAAACAATATGCCAAAAGGTTTCCTGCCTATACATTATGGACTCCGGAATATTTAAAACAAACCATAGGCGATCAGGTGGTACCACTATTTGATAGTTCTAAGGCCGATCCGTCCAAACCTATCAATGCCCCAGCTACAAAAATGAGGTTTCCTGATTACCTGGACCTTATGCTAAGGGAGCCTACCGATTTACGCATGTTTACCTTCGATATCCGGGATAAAGCCCCGATCCTGATGAAGGATTATGATAGTCCAAAGGAATTGGTTGGAGGGTTTCTGGATAAATTTCCCAATATGTTTTTTGGGGGTGCCGGTGCCATTACCTTTTTACATTACGATATCGACCTGGCACAGATTTTTCAGATGCATTTTCACGGAAGGAAACATATTATTCTTTTTGAACCAAAATGGAGCCGTCGTCTTTATAAAATTCCCTTCACTACCTATGCTTTAGAAGATTATGATCTTGAAAATCCGGATTTTCAGCGTTTTCCTGCCTTAAATGGTGTTGAAGGCCTGGAAACCATACTGGATCATGGAGATATGCTATATATGCCAAAAGCCTATTGGCATTGGATGAAATATATAGATAGTGGTTATTCCCTTAGTATGAGAGCCTGGGACCCTTCTCTTCTCACAAATATGCATAGCTTATACAATCTTTTTATTCAAAGAAACCTGGATAGTTTCCTTAAAAAGACCTTCAAAGCAAAGTATCAAAACGCTAAAGAAAACCTTGCCATTAAAAATGCCGAAAAGGCTTTTGCAAATGGAATTCCAGCCTAAACATTTTTATTTATCTCCTAATAAGGAATGAATAATATCTATTAAGTTTTCTTCCTGCTTTTTATGGTAGGTATGCAATCCCAATCCCTTTGCTGTGGTAATATGGACAAGGGTATCGTCTATGAAAAGGGTTTCTTCAGGAACCAAACCTTCCTCCTCCAAGACTTCCTCAAAAATTTCAGGATGGGGTTTGCGCATGCCCATTAAATGAGAATAATAGTCTTTTTCGAAATATATGCTAAGGGATGGCAACTGACCGTTTTTAATCAATTGATTCATTATAAAATCATAATGAATAGCATTATTATTACTGAGTAGAAAGGTTCGGTACTTTACCTTTAAATTTTCAAGAAAAGGAAAGTATTCCGGGTGGTTGAATCCAACCAACAAGGCATTAAATGCATGGTCAATTTCCGAATCCGATAAATCTTTTTCCCCTAAAACCCGAATTTGATCCCGGAATTCATCGGGACTAATTAACCCCATTTCCAGATGGTCAAATATTTCTGCCTGGCCTCCATGGCTAAAAAGATTATCCATACCTGGCATACCCAATGATTTAAAAGCTTCGTGGGATAATCCATGATTTAAATCATAGATCACTCCTCCGAGATCAAAAATGATATTCTTTATGCCTTCCATAATATAACCTTGTGGTTTTGGTCACAAATATGTAAAATTGCATTTTGAAACAGGGCAGGAAAAAAAAGATTTTTCCCATCCCATTTTCATCCGGGCCCATAGCTCAGTCGGTTAGAGTAGGAGACTCATAATCTTTTGGTCCTTGGTTCGAGCCCAAGTGGGCCCACCTTATAAAATGGTAAAACCCTCTATTCTAAAAAATTAGGGGGTTTTTTTATTCCTTTTTTTCCCTAAATTTATTATTGATTATTGAAATCAGGCTAATTATTGTGAAATCTACAACCGTCTTATTATGTTAAAAAAGAGTATTCTTTCTTTCTTAATTATCTTAGTTGGATTTGACCTGTTTTCATTCTGCAGAACCAATAATACCGTATTGCCCAGTTCAAGACAGTATTATTTTTTTCAACTATTAATAATCTCAATTTTAATCCTTCCAATCCCATTGGAGTTTATTTGCCCAATTTCTTTACGGTTGATGGAACCAGCAAATCAGGGATACTACTATTTTAATTGAGTTTTCTGGAAATTTAAATTCAGGAATGCCTATCCATTTTGGAACCCCTGGAACCAATGCAAATGCAACCCTTCAATGTAATTATGGAAACGGGGAAGATCTTTATTATGCGGATTCCACCGGAATCTTAGTACTTGGAAATTTTAACCCGGTCGATACCAGTATTTCAGGAACCTTTCATGGAATATTAAAAAACAGGGAAGGAAATCAACTAAATCTTCAAAACGGTAGTTTCAATATTCATTTCGGAAAAATTATTCCATTATAAGGATATACCTTTATTTTTTGTCTAATTTTTCAGACATCTATTGGATTATTGAAAAATAATCGTCATTTAGCTTTTCATTTTAAAACATTTTATCATGAAACACAGCTTTTGGCTTCTTTTATTTATTTTTTCTACTGCTTTAGGTCAAAAAATTCCAAATGTGCAGGAAAAAACATTCGGATATAAGAAATTGGAGGGATATATTCCCATTTATTGGGATGAGAGTTTGGGGAAAATGTATTTTGAGATTAATAAAAAAGGATTTTTGGGAAAAGAATTCTTATACCAAACCTCCTTACCGGCAGGTTTGGGATCCAATGATATAGGACTGGATCGAGGCTTATTAGGCCCCGGGAAGGTGGTTCGGTTTTCCAGAATTGGAAAAAAGGTTCTATTAACCGAAACCAATTATGGGTTCAGGGCTTTGAGTTCTGATTCACTGGAGCGAAGAGATGTGGAAGAATCCTTTACCCAGCCAGTACTCTGGGGGTTTACCGTAGAGGCAGAAGATGATGCTAGAATCCTGGTCGATGGGACGGATTTCCTATTACAGGACGCCATGCGGGTTTCCAATCGTATTAATAAAATGAAGCAGGGAAAATTTGGCTTAAACCCTTCCCGTTCGGCCGTTTATAGTAAAGATTGCAAGAATTTTCCTTTCAATACAGAATTGGAATCCATCCTTACCTGGACCAATGAGGATGGAAATACCGGCGAATATGTGAATTCAGTAAGTCCGACCAGTGAGGCCATTAGTTTACGGATGCATACCTCTTTTGTTGAACTGCCCGATAAGAATTATACCCCAAGAATATTCGATTCCCGTTCCAGCTTTATTCCTATTTCTTTTATGGATTTTGGATCTCCGGTTTCCGAGCCTATTCAGAAATATTATATTGAAAGGCATCGCCTTCAGAAAAAATATCCAGATTCGGCTATTTCGGAACCTATAAAACCCATTATTTATTATTTGGACAATGGGACTCCGGAACCCATTCGATCGGCCTTATTAAAAGGGGGAAATTGGTGGAAACAAGCTTTCGAATCTGCAGGTTTCCGCAATGCTTTTGAACTTCGATTATTGCCCCAGGGAGCCGACCCCATGGATATTCGCTATAATATGGTGAACTGGGTACATCGGTCTACCAGGGGATGGAGTTATGGATATTCGGTAGTGGATCCAAGAACCGGTGAAATTATTAAAGGAAATGTCACCCTGGGTTCTTTACGGGTTCGGCAGGATTATTTGATAGCCCAGGGTCTTTTAGCCCCCTATAATCCCATATTAAAAGGAAAAGATCCCATGCTGGAAATGTCCCTTTCCCGGTTAAGTCAACTGGCTGCTCATGAAATTGGGCATACCCTTGGGCTTATGCATAATTATTCGTCGAGTGTAAATAATAGGGCCAGTGTTATGGATTATCCCCCACCCCTGGTTCGACTGGATAAAAACGGAAATGTAGATATTTCAAATGCCTATAGTCAAAATATTGGTGAATGGGATAAAATATCGATTAATTGGGGATATAGGGAATTCAAAGAAGGTGAGGACCAGAAAGCCCTTTTAAATGGAATTCTTAACCAAGCCAATGCAAAAGGTTATCAATTTATCTCCGACCGGGACGCCCGTGCCGCAGGAGGACTTCATCCTCAGGCTCATTTATGGGATAACGGGGCCGATGCGGTGACCGAACTGGGTGAATTAATAAAAGTTCGAAAAAAGGTGCTTTCTCAATTTGGAGAAAACAATATCCCATTGGGAACCCCAATGGCCATGCTGGAAGATGTCCTTGTCCCAGCCTATTTGCTTCATCGGTACCAATTGGAAGCGGTTACTAAAATAATAGGGGGTATGTATTATACCTATGCCCAAAAGGGCGATGGCCAGGTAATTACCAAACCTATCTCAAAGCAGGATCAAACCAGGGCTTTAAATGCGGTAATGGACTGTTTAGAACCTAATTTTCTTGCCCTTAGTCCGAAAATTATCCGGCTAATTCCGCCAAGACCTGCGGGTTACCCCTATACCCCTGAATTATTTAACCGCAGAACGGGCCTGGCCTTTGATCCTTTGGCCGCTGCCGAAACCGCGGCGGATTACCCGCTTTCCTTCCTGTTTGATTCCGATAGGCTAAACCGAATGAGTCAATATCCCAGTTATCAGGGAGGATTAAGTACCGGGGAAATGATAGATATCTTAATTGCCAGAACCTGGAAGGCCAAACGAGAAACGGGATTTAACCAATTAATCCAATTACAAAATGAACAGATTCTATTAACCTATTTATTATCGGCTAGCCTAAGTGACCATTGCTCTTTTATCACCAAATCTTTTGCCTTAAAAGGCATAGAGGAAATCAGGGATTGGGCATTAAAAAATAAAGCTAGTGTAGACCCTTTATACAAAGCCCATATCCAATTAGGGTTGGAAAGAATGAACCATCCGGAAAAAGCCATACCTAACCTGGCCCATGAGGCTATGCCGTCCGGTTCACCTATTGGCATGGATGAAGAATAAGGACTTATCCTAAAAGAAAAAGCCTTTGAAAAATTTTTCAAAGGCTTTTTCTTTTGGTAAAAAAATCATTAAAACCGATCCAATACTACCGGTTTTTTAGGTCCTGCGTAATAGGTAAAGGTGGCTTTTTGGTCGCCTACTAGTAGGCGGAAATTTCCCGTCTCTAAGGTTGGTTTATTATCTACCCCGATAAAGGTTAAATCCGATTTTTTTAGGGTAAAGGTGATGGTTTTGGATTCGCCAGGCTGCAAATCTACTTTTTCAAATTTTCTTAACCGTTTTGTATCCGGGGTTATACTGGAAAACAGATTAGAGGTAAATAGCTCGGCTACTTCCATGGCTTCCCTGTTTCCTGTATTTTTTAGGTCGACCTTCACGGTAATGGAGCCCAGAGGGCTCAGGGTCGTATCACTCAACTGTAAATTGGAATAGGAGAAACTGGAATAGCTTAGGCCAAATCCAAATTCAAATTCCGGATCATATCCGGCAAAAAACTGGGATTGCAATTCCTCCGCTGTTTTATGATTATAGTTTAATAAGGTGTTTACATATTTTGGATAGGTAATAGGAAGCTTTCCAGATGGAGAAATCTGTCCATAAATGGCTTTGGCTAAGGCATCTCCCCCTTCATTTCCTAATAATAAGCCCAAAATAATGGCCTGGGTACCGGATTCAACCTCATGAAAAACTCTGGGCCTTCCCTCGGCCAGAATCAGAACCACGGGTTTCCCGGTCGCTTCCATTTTCCTGGCCAATTCCAATTGGGCATAGGGCAACCGGATATCGTTAATATTACCCGGAGTCTCCGTATAAGATAGTTCACCAAGGCAAAGAATTATAACGTCAGAATGCTTGGCAACCGATACAGCCGAATCGACATCGGCCAAACGGTCAAATTCTGCCCCTTTTACATATTGAACATTATTACCTCCCAGGGCCTGCAAGCCTCCCAGGATGGTATTTTTAGATTTCGCAAATTCGTCGGAACGATCGCCCTGCCAGGTATAGGACCATCCCCCATCCAAACTCCGCATGGTATTAGCGGTTGGACCGGTGACTAAAATTTTAGTACCTGTGTTCAAAGGAAGTAGATTATTCTGATTTTTTAATAATATCAAGGATTCTTCCGCTGTTTTTAAAGCCATTTGGGTATGGGCCGCACTGGCAAATTCAGGGAAATCGTTCGGATTTCCAATGGGATTTTTCCATAGGTCTAATTCATATTTAACTCTTAGTATTCTGCGAACCGCATCATCGATCCGGCTCATAGGTACTTTTCCTTCCTTAACCGATTGTATCAAATCCTTGGAGAAGGAATAATCAAAAGGAACCATGCTCATGTCAATACCGGCATTGATGGCCATTTCCTCTGCTTCCTTGAAATTAGCCGCAATTCGGTGGCGGTAAACCAGGGCTTTTATATCTTCCCAATCGGACACCACCAAACCCTGAAATCCTAATTCTTCTTTTAATAAATGGGTTAATAAAAACTTACTGGCATGCACTGGTATACCATTAATCTCTCCTGAATTGACCATTAAGGTTTTAGAACCGGACTTAAGGGCTTCCTCGAAGGTAGGAAGGAAATATTCCCTCAAATAACGCTCCGGCATCCAAGCTGGGGTACGATCTTTACCTGATTTAGGATAACTATACCCTATATAATGTTTCATACAGGAGGAAACATGGAATTTATCGATGCTATTTCCCTTCCCCTGGTATCCCTTAATTATGGCCGAACCCATGGTCTTGGCCAGGTAAGGATCCTCCCCAAATGTCTCATAAATTCTAGGCCAAAGGGGGTTCATCCCTAAATCCAATACTGGGGAAAAGTTCCATGGAATATAAGAAGCCCGGGTTTCATAGGCTGAAATTTCCCCCGCTTTGAAAATTAAATCAGGATTAAAGGTGGCTGCCATCCCAATTTGCTGTGGGAACAATGTGGCGCCATTGGTATAGGTCACCCCATGAATGGCATCAATGCCATATAATACGGGGATTTTTAGTCTGGAATTTTGGCTGGACATATTCTGAATGGACGAAATAATGTCAAACCAGGCCTGCCGGTCAAAACCATGTGCGCCAACATTCAAAATAGATCCTACCTTATAGGTCATAATGGCCTCTTTCAACTTCTCCGGATCTATGGTTTGAGGTTCGGCCAGTCCCCCACCCTGAGCAGCACTTTTTGAGACTACATCCAGGGTTATTTGGGTCATTTGCCCCACCTTTTCTTCCAATGTCATTTTCTTAATAAGCCCTTCTATGAATTCATTCGAAGGAATGCTTTTGGGCTTAGGTCCGGGTTGTGCCTTAGCAAGGCCCAGGCTTAGGATTAAGCAGGCAAATATTAGGGTTTTTGGGAAAAATTTCATGTTTGTCAGAATAGGGTTTGGTGAAATTAAAAATATGTAAAACCTCTGTAAAACTAAAATCTCGAAGGCAATAAATCGATTTACCAAAATTTGAATTTAGTGGCAAGGAATTTCTTGTAATCTTTTTTTGCCCTAAAGTTTTCTACTGAAAAAATCCTACCTTTTAGGACTATCTATTCATTTTTTAATTAATATGAAAAACCTAATTTTTACCCTTTTCCTCTGTCTACCACTTTCCTTGTTTTCCCAAAAGTTTTCAAGCCTTGCCTTGACGCCTCCTATGGGTTGGAATAGTTGGAACACTTTTGCTACCGAAATCAATGAAAAGCTAATTCTTGAAACCGCCGATCTTTTGTCAAAAAATGGAATGAAAGAAGTTGGCTATACCTATCTGGTTCTGGATGATGCCTGGATGGCCCATGATAGGGATGCCCAGGGAGAATTAATAGCCGACCCTGTAAAATTCCCCCATGGGATGAAATATGTTTCCGACTATGTTCATTCAAAAGGTTTGAAATTTGGTTTATATAATTGCGCAGGCACCAAAACCTGTGCAGGCTATCCCGGTACCCGTGGTTATGAATACCAGGATGCCCGTTTTTATGCCTCCCAAGGGGTGGATTATTTAAAGTTTGATTGGTGCAATACGGATGGGATTAATGCCAGGGAGGCCTATAAAACCATGAGCAAGGCCCTAAAACAAGCAGGACGTCCTGTCATTTTCAGTCTTTGTGAGTGGGGAAACAATAAGCCCTGGGAATGGGCCGATTCGGTGGGTCATTTATGGAGAACCACCGGTGATATTTCCTGCATATTTGAAGGTTTGAAAAATAATGGTACATGGTCGGCCAATGGGGTTATGAGAAATGTGGATTTACAGGCAGATTTACGGAAATATGCAGGGCCTGGTCATTGGAATGATCCGGATATGCTGGAGGTAGGAAATGGATTAAAAGCTGGTGAAGATAGGGCTCATTTTTCCTTATGGTGTATGATGGCCGCACCCTTAATCCTGGGAAATGATTTACGAAAAATGAGTCCTGAATCCTATGCCATTTTAACCAATAAAGATGCCATTTCTATAGATCAGGATTCTCTGGGTATCCAGGGATATCGCAAACTTATACAGGACAGTGTTGAAATCTGGATTAAACCGTTGAAGAACAAAGAACTAGCCATTTGCTTTCTGAACCGAAGTTTGAAGCCTGTAAAATTGAATTATAATTGGCTTAAAAATCCGGTTCAGGATGATTTATCAAAAACCCAGGTTAATTTTAATCAATCCGTCTATTCCATTACGAGTATTTGGCAAAAGATGAACAAAATGAATACTAAAAAACCATTTAATGCGGTTTTACCCCCTCATGATGTTATTCTTCTAAAACTAAAACAATAAGCTTCCATCTATTATTATTCAAATACCATTCAAATGAACCTCTTCCTCTATCTTTTTTCCAGCTTTTTATTCGTAATTGCGGGCCCCGGCATCCCAAAAAAGGGAAATATTTCTCATGCAAAACAGTTCCCTTCGAAAATGATAAATGGGATTCGATTTAGCCATACCACCTTATATGTTGAAGATTTACGAACCAGTACCCAGTTTTATAGGGAGGTAATGACCCTGGAACCGATTTCAGAACCTTTTCACGACCAAAAACATTCCTGGTTTAGTTTAGGTCCTCATAATCAATTGCATGTAGTTCAGGGAGCCCAAACCAAAATAGCGCATGATATTAATATTCACCTGGCTTTCTCTGTAGATAATTTACCAGCCTTTATGGAACATTTAAAAAAAATGAATATACCTTTTGGTGATTGGGCCGGGCATTCAGAAAAGATTGTTAAAAGACCCGATGGAGTAGAACAAATTTACTTACAAGATCCGGATGGGTATTGGATTGAGGTAAATAATGACCGTGGATAATACTTTATCAGACAAGCCCGTTGTTATTATTGGAGCCGGAATTTCCGGTCTGGCTGCTGCTATTACCTTAAAGGAGGCCGGAGTCCCCGTCCTCTTATTTGAAATGGATAATGCAGTTGGTGGACGAGTACGAACGGATTCTCAGGGAGAATTCCTTTTAGACAGAGGGTTTCAGATATTCTTAAAATCCTATCCCGAAGGACCCCATTTCCTGGATTACCCTAGCCTGGATTTCAGACCCTTTCTTCCAGGAGCCCGCATTTTATGGGAAAATAAAAACTATTTAGTGGTTGACCCTTTCCGAAAAATACGTTTTTTGTTTGATTCCCTGTTTGCCCCAATAGGCAATTTGAAAGATAAATTCATATTGCTTAAACTCAAAATGGAACTTCTTACCAAGGATGCTGAAAGCTTATTTCTAAAAAAAGAGACTACCACCCTGGAATATTTAAGGAACTATGGTTTTTCTGAACCCTTTATTCAGAAATTCTTTGTTCCGTTTTATGGAGGCATATTTCTTGAAAATGAATTAAAGACTTCCAGCCGAATGTTTGAATTCACCTTTAAGATGTTTGGGATGGGCGATACCGCTATTCCTGCTTTAGGAATGGAAGAAATACCCAAACAAATGGCTCAGCGGTTAGGAATGAATGCCATTCGATTTGGCGAGAAAGTAAGCGGTATTGAAATAGGTTCTGTGATTACCAATAAAAGTACATATCCTTCCAGGGCTGTTATTTTTGCCGGGGGAAGGTTGGAAAATTTCCCGGGTCCTCTTCCCGCTGATATAAAAAATAGATTCTTTCAAAAAAACCCCCGTTCGGCATGGACCCTGTATTTTTCCAGTGCAAAGGCCCCTATACCGGAAAATATCATTGTTTTAAATGCGAACAAGAATAGGTTGGTGAATACCCTGGCGGTGATGAATTCTCTATCCAATCATTATGCTCCCAGGGGCGAATATCTATTATCCCTGACCTTATTGGATCCGGAGAATATCTATTTTGATCATAAATTAATCGATTTGGTAAAGGAGGAAATGTCTTCTTATTTTCCCGAGGCGAGGTCCTGGGAATTTATCCGATCGTATTCTATTCCCTATGCCCTTCCTGACCAGGATAGGGTACAGAATGGGCTAAGTGATTATCGCCTACCCCATCAGGCTGAGCTATACCATTGTGGAGATTATATGTTAAATGGATCCATTAACGCCGCTATGAAATCCGGACGGGAAGTCGCCGAACAGTTTCTGCGGGAACATAAAAACTGAGGTCAAATTTACATTTTAGCCAAACCAAAGGCCTGAGGAATCGTTTGAAAGATATGATTAAGACCCATAATCATTTTCCCCAGGATTTTCAGTTAGATAAAATGCGCTTACAGGGTGATGCCCAGGCCGACCGGTTTATTCAGGATCGATTTTCTAATTCAGGGCAGAAAAAGGCACTATTTTCCTGGTTATCCGATTTACATAAAAACAAAGATCTTGTTTCGGATCATCCTTTTCTGGATAGGGAAACCAGAGAAGCCTTAAATTCCATGCTATTGTTTCCTGATTGGATAAACGAGGAAAAATTAAGCCTGGCCAGAAAATACTTTGCCAGAAATTCGCCCTGGATTATGAATTTATTAGGACTTCTCTCTCTTCCTTTTTGCTATGCAGCGGCCGATGGAGCCAGGGTCTTATGCTTTACGGAACGATTAACCAAGTCTCCGGAAGATCGGCTTCGGGAAACCGCCGAATTCATTTGGGAAATCATGGATCCAAAATCTTTTGAGCCAGATTCTAAAGCCCTGGTCAGTATTTTAAAAGTCCGGCTCATGCATGCGGTTGTGAGGCAATATATTTTGCAGGAACCCGAATGGCGTATGGAATGGGGGATACCGATTAATCAGGAAGATATGGCTGGCACCAATCTTGCTTTTTCCTTGGTGGTACTTCGGGGTTTGCGAAAAGTTGGTATATCCACGAATGAAAATGAAAAAGATGCCTTCCTGCATTTATGGAATGTGGTGGGTCATTTACTGGGACTGGAAAAAAACCTGCTTCCGGAAAAAGTCAGGGATACCATCCTTCTTGAAAAAACCATACGGGAAAGACATTTTAAGGAATCTGATCATGGAAAATTCCTTACCCGTAAATTAATGGAATATTTTAATTCGATTCCTAAAGACCCTAAAAAACCAAAGGTGGTGCTTCAAAATTGGATGGTAGAATTAATATCGGAAGAAATTTCTTCCCTAATAGACCTTAAACCTCTTCCAGAAAAAGGAATTCCTTTAAAAATGATTTTTTATTTGAACCAATTAGGCATTTTAGATCCAAGGGCCGGAAAAGCCACCTACGAAAGCCGCTATAAAACCTACCTGAATAATAGCTCCGAATCCCATTCTGCTCCAGGATTTTTAAAAGATTATTCCAGGTTCAGCCTACCCCTTACCCTTAAATGGCATTAGAAATGAAGAAAAGATTCTCCGCTATTCTACTAATATTTTTCCTTCTTCCCTACTTTCCAAAAGCTCAAGCCCCTACTCAAAAGGATTTAATTTATTCCTATAAAAATCCGGAAAGGGATGGAACCGGAAAGGTCTATATGGGGAGAGAAATAGCCGCTATACAAGGTTTTGAGGGGGCGGAATGGTTGGAAAGAATTAATAGAGAGGAAGAGGAGCATAGTGACGAGGCCATTCGTCATTTTCCTTTGAAAGGAAATTCATGGGTAGCCGATTTTGGGGCAGGTACAGGGTTCTATTCCTTTAAAATTTCTCCTTTGGTTCCCAAAGGAAGAGTTTTCTCGGTCGAGATTGAACAAAAATATATTGATTACCTGAACAAAAAAATTAAAACCACCGGGATGTCCAATATTAGTCCCATTAAAAGTACTGAAAAGAGTTCCAACCTTCCGGAAGGAAAATTAGACCTTATTTTTATGGTCGATGTATACCATGAACTGAGTTTTCCCCAAGAAATTCTAAACTCTTTAAAAAATGCCCTAAAACCGGGAGGGAGAATTTTACTATTGGAATATAAGGCAGAAGATCCCAATGTGCCCATAAAAGAATTACATAAAATGAGCCTGGCCCAGGTGGATAAAGAATTAAAGGCCAACGGATTTATTCGGGAAAGAACCGAAGATTTCCTTCCCTGGCAGCATTTTATACTCTATAGGAAACCCTACTAAAAAGAAAAAGCCATTCCTACCGGAACGGCCTTTAAACTGAAAATAATTTATATTTTATTTTCTGCGCATCCCCATAAAGTCCAGGAGAAACAGAAATAAATTTATAAAGTCCAGATAAAGGGTCAGAGCCCCCATTATGGTCAGTTTTTTAATATCCATTCCTTCCTGTTCAGCAATCATTCCCATGTTTTTAATTTTTTGAACATCGTAGGCAGTTAATCCTGTAAATATTGCTACTCCAGCAAAGCTGATGATATAATAAAGTGCTTCACTTTTAAACAAAAAATTTAATAAGGAGGCCACTATGATTCCGATCAGGGCCATCATCATAATTCCCCCGAATTTGGTTAAATCTGTTTTCGTTGTGTACCCTGTGATGGCCATTATACCAAAAGTAATTGCGGATATGCCAAAGGTCAATGCAAGGGAGGCATTTGTATAAACCACAAAAATGCTGGATAATCCAACCCCAATTAAAACAGAAAAAAGAATAAAAATTAAGGCTAATGGCCCAAAGGCCAATTTTTCATAACCAAAGGATAATAATAAAACCAGGCCGATGGGGGATAAAGTTACAATCCATCCTAAACCTGTTAATCCTCCAGTTATTGGATTATGAATCAAATTAAAAAATTCCTGATTCGTTGCTACAAAATAGGATGATACTGCCGAAATGCAAAGTGCTACAAACATCCAGGAAAAAACACCCGATAAGAGACTCTGGGTACCGCTTCTTTGAATGGTAGGGGAACTGGATAATAAATTATCCAGATTAGTTCTATTGTCCATAATACAAGTATTTTAAATTACAATCAATCGTACAAATTAAGTACCAATGTAGGATTCACCTGGCGATATGACAAATAGTCTGAATCTTTCAAACTAGGACATAATAGGGATTATGAAAAAAATTAGCCCAATTCCATAAAGGAAAACTATTTTTACCCTCGGACGAAAAGCTTGGAATTCCTATAATTTCTGGTTCTAATTCCCATTATATTTTCAACTAGTTAAATTCCTTATGTTTCTTTGTTTGGTAAAAAAACGTATTCTGAATTCCGGGGTCCTATTCGTTCTTCTCTCAATTTTTTCCTTCCAAATAAAAGCGCAAAATCAGGAAACCAAAAAATTTAAACTTTCCGGTAAAATTACCTCCAATTTGGATAGTAGTGGATTAGGCGGTGCATCGGTACGGGTTCTAGGTTCTAAATCAGGTACCATAACCGATTCATCGGGTAATTATACTTTATTCCTGATTCCAGGTAATTATACCCTCGAGATTAAAAGCCTGGGTTTTCAGAGAATTACCCGAAAAATTCAGCTTCGATCGGATGTAAATCTGAATTTCCCCATGGAAATTGAGTATAATGAAAAATTTGCAGTAACTGTACGTTCGAAGATAGCTCCCAATCAGGTAAAGAATTTTGAAATGGGGGTCCAGAGATTGGAAATGAAAACCATAAAAAAATTGCCGGCCTTATTAGGCGAACCCGATATATTAAAAACAATATTATCCTTACCGGGCATAAGTACTGTAGGAGAAGGAGCCACAGGATTCAATGTCCGGGGTGGGGGTATCGATGAAAACCTGATCTTGATGGATGGAGAAGAGGTTTATAATTCCTCCCATCTTTTTGGATTCTTTTCCGTTTATAATCCGGAAGCCGTCGATGATGCTACTTTAATTAAGGGGGGAATTCCTGCCCAATATGGAGGTAGACTATCCTCGATTTTAGATGTGAAAATGCTGTCGGGTAATCCGGAAAGAATAGAAGCTACGGGGGGTATCGGAACGGTTTCTTCCCGTCTTGCCTTGGGAGGTCCTATACAGAAAGGCAAAAGTGAGTTCTTTATTACGGGCCGAAGATCTTATGTGGATTTATTTTTAAAACTTTCCAAAGACCAAAATACCCGTACTACCTATGCGTATTATTATGATGTAAATTCAAAACTTAGTTTTCATTTAAGTCCTAAGGACGAATTGGAAATTTCAGGATTCTATGGAAAGGATGTGGTAAATCTATCTACTGTAATCGGATTTAATTATGGGAATGGACTGGCGGGGTTAAACTGGAAGCATAAATACAATTCCGGATTACGATCCATATTCAATTTTGGCTATTCCAACTATGACAATAATATTGGCATACCCAGCGGTATTAATGGGTTTAATTATAATAATGCTATAGGAAATTTTCAGGCAAAAATGGATTTTGAAACGAAACCGGACTCTGACCTACGTTTTAAATACGGATTAAGCCTGATTCGCTATAATATTGTTCCTGGAACTACCATGCCCGTAGGAGATAGTTCCTTTTTAAATCCATTTAATATTAGCTTACAAAGGGCTTATGAAGCCGGTGCGTATATACAGGCAGAACAGAGAATAAGCAGGGATTTTTCTGCCCAATATGGTTTAAGGCTTTCTGGTTTTGATTATGTTTCTGCCGGACAGGATACAATTTATTCCTATTCCGGATTATTGGGACAGGCATTAAACCCGGTAAATCCACGGGTCTTTTCAAAAGGCCAATCTATAAAGGCCTATGGGAACCTGGAGCCAAGAATTTCCCTTCGCTATATACTGAACAATTTGTCCTCTCTTAAGGCAAGCTATAATCGAACCACACAATATATTCATCTCATTTCCAATACCACGGCAGCCTCCCCGTTTGACATCTGGGCTACCACCTCGAATAATATCCCCCCTCAATCGGCCGATCAGGTTAGTTTCGGGTATTTCAGGAACGCGCTCCATAATGAATGGGAAGCTTCTTCAGAAGTTTATTATAAGATTTCAAACAAGGAAATAGATTATGTAAATGGGGCCATGACAATTTTGAACAAAAATTTGGAAGGGGAATTGCTATATGGAACCGGAAAATCGTATGGTCTTGAACTTTATTTGAAAAAAAATTCAGGAAAATTAAATGGATGGCTTAGCTATACCTTATCGAAATCCCTTCGGAAAATTCCCGGGATTAATAATGATACCTGGTACCCCTCCAAATATGATAGAACCCATAACCTGGCCTTGGTAGGTGTATACGATTATTCTACCCGGTGGAATTTCTCTGCCAATTTTATTTACCAGTCTGGTGTAACAACCACATTCCCGGACAGCCGATTTAATTTCCAGGGATTAATTGTACCCTATAATTCCGGAAATAATCGTAATAATTACCGCCTGCCAAGTTATAATCGATTGGACATTTCCGCTACCCTGAACAATAGACAAAAACCCGGTAAAAAATTTCATAGTAGTTGGGTATTTTCCTTATACAATGTATATAGGAGAAAGAATGCCTATAGCATATATTTTCGTCAGGACCCCAATGATCCTGCTCAAACCCAAGCGGTTCGACTTTCCATATTGGGCACAGCTGTACCGGGAATTACCTGGAATTTCAATTATTAAGCCATTAGAAATGACGTCTTTCTTTAAAAAAACCTATTGGATTTTCTCTCTATTCATAATCATTAGCTATTCCTGTCAGGATGTTATCAAGGTTAACCTTCCCCAGGGAAAGACCACCCTATCGGTCGATGCGGTTCTAACCAATAGAGGATATGGAGATACCATTCTATTAAGCACCACTACCGGATATTTTTCAGATTCCGCCTTTGCCCCGTTTAAAGGAGCAAGAGTTACTATTTCAGATTCTTTAGGAGCCCCAGAAACCTTAACCGAATCCAGCCCAGGAAAATTTCCCATTCACAATACGCATGCCCAGTTAAATCATACCTATTATCTGGATATTTATACTTCTACGGATCATTTCCGAGGAATAACTCAGGTAAAAAGAATATCACCTACCCTCGATTCTGTAAAATATGAATATGAAGCCAAATCGGTACGGTATGATACGGCAGGGTATTATCTTTATTTCTGGGGGCAGGAATTGCCAGGCCAGGGGGATAATATTTGGATGCGTGTGTATAGAAATAATAAATATCTTTCAAATCCCAGAGATATATTTGCTTTTGTCGATACCTATACCGACGGAAAATATTACCAGGGGGTAAGTCTTCGTACACAGGAAGCCTTCCAGGTAGGCGATGTGGCAAGGGTTGAAGCCTGGTCCATAAATAAGGAAGCGTATAATTATCTCGATCAAATTCAGACTCAAATCAATAACCGGGGAATATTTCAAACTACTCCGGCCAACGTTCCTACCAATATTCTAAATACCAATCCAAGTTCCAGCAATACTGCTACCGGCTTTTTTATCGGATCTTTGGTTTCCAGTAATACGTCCACTATTAGTAAATAATTCTTTATTATGTATACTATGAAAAAAATCGTCCTAAGCCTACTGGTTCTGTCACATTTTTTATCTGTAAAAGGACAAACCAGGATAAAAACAGGAACGCTTTACAAGGTTCATCCAAATATTGAATCGGTAGTTCAATTGTTTTCCCTGGGCAATAAGGGAGATACCCTTGCTATGAGAAAGTTCTATACAGATTCCGCCACCTTTTTCCATCCTGGCGACTTTATTAATGGGAATAAACCTTTAAAACTAAAACAAGTGGCCCATAATTGGTCCAAAATTTATCAGGAATGGGATTCCATTAAAATATCGCCTGCAGAAGAACCTTTGGGCATGGATTTCCTGGACAAACCGTTTACTGTAAAATCTTCCTGGTTGGTTTCTGCTATTTTCAGGAAAACAAAAAAGAAGGTAGAATTTCTGGAATTGGTTTTTGATGAGTTTAACCCGGAAGGAAAAATAACTAAGGAAACCACCTATTTTGATGGTAGTTCAACCGTCGAGGCTGTTCATGAATAAGCATAAAAAAGGCTGTATTCACTCTGAATACAGCCTTTTAAGGAATGCATTGAAATTCTTAGAAACGAGTTCCAATAGTTACCGATCCGGAGGTACGGGTAGTATTGGTTTTTAAAAGAGGTCCAGAACCATCATCGAAGGTATAAGCCTGGCGATACGTAGTAGCATAGTCTCTAACCCCGCCAAAATCAATATAGAAATGTCCTGTATGGATTCCAAAACCACCGGAATAAACGGTTTGATCTGCTTTTTGAGCGGTATTCGTTAAAGGGCTTGGGTAATATGCATATCCTCCTCTTAATACCAGAGGACCGAATTTCAATTCGGCACCGGCCCGATAGTTAATAACATCCTTATAAGCCGATTGAATTCCGGCATTTACCACTTTATCGGTTGCAGCATCAGAAGAGCTGAAATTCAATTCTTTGTAATTGATATATTCAGCATCAGCACTAAAAAACCCGAAACCGCCTAAGATTAAAGATGCACCTCCATCATATTTATAGGGGGTAGTTAAGTTAAAAGTATTATATCCTCTAACAATTGGATTATAAGACCCTGCCTGAACTTGTCCCTGGCTATTGGTATAATTAACGGAAGGATAAATATTCTGTCCGTTTTTGGTTCCAACCAAAGAGAATAAAGCAGATTCATTTACAGTAAAATTGGTTGGTGTCTGCACATACCCACCCACATGAATCACATTTAATAAATTCAGGATAATCCCTAATTTTCCATTCACACCAGTTCCATTCTGATAGGTTAGCTTATTATAGATTAAACCATCCACATGGTTACTAGTATCCAATAATCCGGAAGTTTGAAAGCTGGTATTTCGGGAATAATTATAATTATCAAAATTAACCCCGGCTCCCAGGTAAACCACATTTCCAAAATTTAAACCCAAACTTAAGTTGGATTCATCGTTATACCCTTGTTCCAGATAGGAACCATTTTCAATGACCCCCGCACTTTTTCCACCACCACCGGGAAGACCTACATAATTTGTAGTACTCCCTTTTGCCGGGTTAATGATGAATTCATCATAGGCAATTCCGGCTACCTGGCTATTGAAGGTATTATTTGTAATGCCATTATCGGTAGCCAATTGTCCCAGATTATTGGAAAAATTCTGTCCTAAATTCTGTCCAGAAAAATTCGTAGTGTAGTTGATATTATTCAACCGGGTATAAGAGCCTCCCAAGGCAAATGATACCACTGCATTTTCTGTAGCTCTTCCTCTGTCAGCACGTTTAGACGAAGAAGCGAATACCAAACCCGCATTCTCTAATCCATAGCTTTGTTGCTGATTGGTATTGGTTACATTTCCAAAATAGTTTCCAGCGACATCGAATGAATTGTATTGACCGGTTACGGCAAAATCAGAACGTCTGTAAAAACCTAGACCAGCTGGATTTGAGGATAGGGTACCTATATCACCTCCTAAGGAAGCCTGGGCTCCACCAATGGAAAGGGTACGGGTGGTTCCTCCAATGGAAGGTTTAGCTATCCGGAGAGCGTCGAGAACATAACCTTGTGCATTCGATTTAAAATTACTTAGTACTACCATTCCTAAAGTAGCAGTAAGTACAAGTACAAATTTGAATTTCATATAGTTAACTTAGAGTTTACAAGGCAAAATTTACAAAAATTATGCCATGTGGCAAGTAAAATATTGGTGGGACTTGGATCCTGTAAAAGCTTAGCCCCTGGTTTTGGCCCATAAATTCCATCTTTCAAATACCCTATACAAAGGATAGCCAGCAAGGAACAATAGGAAGCTAATCAGAGCCGATTGCCATTCTTTTATAAATACGGCTATGCATACTAAAATCAAGGCTCCTATAAATACTATTGGTACAAAGGGATATAGCTTAAGGGTATAAACCTCACCCGAATTCCTAGAAATATTCCTTCTTCTCAGGATAAAAATAGCTGCGGCACCAGCCCCTAAGCCTATATTATCAAAGAAAATAATATAATTTAACATTTTTTCAAAAGTACCCGCAAAAACCATAGAAACCAGGATAACTCCTACAAACAAGGTCAAAACAAAATCCTGAACCTGGGTTCTAGGATTCACTTTTTTAAATATTGGAGGAAGTATACCATCTTCAGCCATGGCATAAAACATTCTGGGATTGGACAATAAACCGGCATTGATATAGCCTAAAACAGATCCATAAATTAATATAGAGGTAAAAGCAAATCCCCAATGACCCAATAGCTTTTCGCCCACCAGAGAGGCAAGAGAAGGGGTGGAACCCATATTATCAAATCCTACCACTCTATAAAAAACGGTATTCAATAGTAAATAAAGAATTAATACCAAGCTAACCCCAATAAAAACTGCTTTTGGAAGGTTTAAAGAGGGTTTTAGTATATCTCCCCCAAAATTAAGAATCCATTGGTAACCTTCATAGGCAAAGAAAACTCCCAAAAGGCATATACCAAAGGATTTAAAACTAGCTAATGGATGTTGAAGAATAGGCAGAATGGAAAAATTAAGGTGTTGATTTGCCGTATTCTCCGGGAGAAATAGGGCCATACCTAATACCAGAATAAGCCCAATTTTACTTATAGAAATGATATTTTGAGCTCTCGCCCCCATTTTAATACCCATTAGGTTAAGGAAAAAAAGGGTGATAATCGTAATCAATGCTATAACCAAATAGTGCCCTGAATTATGAAATGATGTAGGAAAAACACCCTCTGCCAGGTATTCGGCTCCTACCAGGGCTAAAGCACCTATAGAGGCAGCATTGGAGATTCCCTGTATCCAATTCACCATAAAGGCAAATTCGGGTTTATAACAAAAGGACAATATGGTATAGGAGCCCCCAGGAACGGGTAACCGGGAACCAATTTCCGAATAGGTTATAGCCCCAAACCAACATATAATGGCCCCAAAAACCCAGGCAGAAAAGAAAATTAGGGGTGAACCCGCATTTTTGGCTACCAGACCAGGAGTCTTAAAAATCCCAAGCCCAATAATCAGACTCACGACAATCATAGCCAAATCGAACCGGGTTAGCTTAGGCTTAATGGACATAGAAAGAATAATTTTTCATATTAAATTTTTGTTAAGCCAAAATCCTTAACTTAATAGGTATCCAGGTGTCTATTTTTGATCACAACTTGAATTTAAAACCATACATCTCTTGGTACCTGCATTCTACTATGGAAACTGAAAATTGACTAGCATAAAACCGATAAAAATCCTTATCGCTTAATGCAAAGATTAATATAGGATAAAATGCCTTGAGAAACTTAGAAAATTGAAAAACTTAGCCTTTTAAAGTAGGAATTCTTTTTTAAGATGAGAATTATGAATTATTTTGTTTTTATTTACTTGTAATATTAAATACCCATAAAACTCGGTGTTTCCTTATCAAAAAAAAGAGATTTGGGTAAGCGAAAGGGAATCATCAAATTTGAAAAAATATCATAATTAATGAAAATTATTGCTGACGGAGGTTCTACAAAAACGAATTGGTGCTTAGTTAATAAGGAGGGTAAAAAAACCTATTTTAATACAGAGGGTTACAATCCTTATTTTATATCCACTGAAGGAATTATTGCCTCATTGCATAATAATTTACCTGACAATCTCGAATTGGATGAAGTAAAGGAGGTAGCCTATTATGGGGCTGGTTGCTCTTCACCGGATAAATGTGAAATTGTACGGGTTGCCATGAAAGCTGTTTTTACAAAGGCGTATGTATTTGTAGGAGAGGATTTACTGGCCGCCGCTAGGGCTTTATTAGGAACAGAAAGAGGTTTTGCAGCTATTTTAGGTACCGGAACCAATTCCTGTATTTTTGATGGACAGGATATAGAATATAATATAAATTCCCTGGCCTATTTTCTGGGAGATGAAGGTAGTGGATCCCATATAGGAAAAAGAATACTCAGGGATTATTTCCGGGGCTATATGCCCAAAGGATTAGCCGATTCTTTCTGGGAAACCTATCATTTTACTATTCAGGAAGTTTTAGATCGTTTATATACCCAACCACATCCTAATCGTTTCCTGGCTCAGTTCAGTAAATTTCTATACGATAATAATAATTACCTTCCCTATACCCGTGAAGTAGTGAGCGGATGTTTCCAGGCATTTTTTAAAGATCTTGTTTGTCATTATCCCAATTATAAAGAGTATAAGTTCAATTGTATTGGTTCGGTGGGATATAATTTCAGGGATGTTTTAGAGGAGGTTTCTCTCGAACATGGAATGGAAATTGGAAAAATTATCCGAAGCCCCATAGATGATTTGGTTCATTATCATCTATTTCTTGCAAAACAGGATTAAGGCGTAAATTCTATTTACCCAAAGAAGAATTTATTACCTTCGCTTCGCGGTAGGGCAAAATTTTATAGATTGAGTCCTTTCTACCTTTAACCTTAACTATTTAAAAAAGAACTATGAAAGTTGGCATTAACGGTTTCGGCCGGATTGGAAGAATCTCCTTCAGGGCTTTGCTTCAAAAGAAAGATGTGGATGTCGTTGCTATTAACGATTTAACCGACACCAAAACTCTTGCGCATTTGTTGAAATATGATTCAGCACATGGTCAGTTTCCTGGCGAAGTTTCTCATGACGCAGAGAATCTCATCATAAACCACCATAAAATAAGAGTATTCGCCATTAAAAATCCTGCTGAAATTCCATGGGGAAGCTTAGGCGTAGACGTAGTGCTAGAATCGACTGGTTTTTTTACCGAAAAAGAAAAAGCACATGCCCATATTGATGCCGGTGCAAAAAAAGTAATTATTTCCGCCCCTGCAACCGGTGAAATGAAGACCGTTGTATTGGGAGTTAATGACGATACTTTAACTCATGACGATACCATTATTTCCAATGCTTCCTGTACTACCAACTGCCTCGCCCCTATGGTGAAGGTTTTGGAGGATCATTTTGGTATTGAAAATGGATTTATGACCACGGTACATGCCTATACGGCCGACCAAAAAATCCAGGATGCTCCGCATAAAGATTTACGAAGAGGCCGCACCGCAGCGGTTTCCATCATACCTACCTCTACAGGCGCCGCTAAGGCTCTTGGATTAGTAATCCCTAGTGTTAAAGGAAAATTAAATGGAACCGCTCTACGTGTACCTGTTCCTGTTGGATCGATTACCGATTTCACTGCAGTATTAAAAAATCCTGCAACCAAAGAAGAAATTAACGCTGCCTTTAAAAAGGAATCTGAAACCGGAACGTTAAAAGGCTTTTTACAATACACCGAAGAACCAATTGTTTCTGTGGACATTATTGGAAATCCTCATTCCTGTATTTTCGACTCTGAATTAACCATGGTGGTGGGTAATACGGTGAAAGTATTTGGATGGTATGATAATGAATCCGGTTATTCCAACCGTATTGCCGACTTAATTGAAAAGGTAGGAAATTTATAATCCAACATAATTTAAAAAAGGGGTTGTCTCTGATATGGGAACAGCCCCTTTTTTTGTTTATTCTTTTCAAAAAAAGGTCTGGATTTATTTGGACCTAGTTTATGTCTCCATTTTCCAATTGAAGGACCTTCCTGGCTATCACATTAGCTTTTCATAATACTGCTCAACGAGTAGCTTACCCCATTCATGGTTTTCCTTTTCATCCTTGAGAACAAATCCATTTTTCAAATAAAGATTTTCGGCAAGATTTAAACCTTTAAAAGTCCAAAGAAAAACCTTGGTAAAATGTTTTTCCTTACAAAATTCCAGGGCTTTCTGGATTAATTTACCACCTACCCCATAGCCAATAAAATCCTCATCCATAATATACCAAATTAATTGTCCCTGGTCAGGATGCTCTTTTACCGATTTTATGGTTATGGAGCCTATAATCTGGGATTCCGATTCAGCAAACAATAAAACCTCCTTTTCAGGATTATAATCCTGAAGAAATCCGGCTAATTCATTGGCCAGTCGAATTTCATAACCTAATCCAAAATTATAGAACTTGTGGTAATACATGGCCTGCATTTCTATTATGCGGGACATAAGACCTGGTACATAGTCTTTATAGGGAATAATTTCCATGAACCTTAAATATCAAAAAAATTAAAGATCTAGTGACCAACCCGATCTATATTGTCTTTTAACATATTGGTTAGCGGGTTCAAAATTTGTAATTCGCATATTGGGACCATCCCATAATAATTTTTTCTCTCCGCCTTTTAATTTTGCAGCCCTTAAGGCAATATTTCCCAATAATATAGTTTCGGTAAGAGGACTGGCATAAGAGAATGGGCAGGAAGCCATTTCGGGCTTGTTTTGCCGTATAGCCTCTATCCAATTTTTTTCATGGCCACCATGGTCTTCCCCAGGAATTCTTGGGTACACAGGACTAGGCTTTTTAAAACTCTCCATTTTTTCAAAAGGAACCAAAGTTGTATGGTGTCCATAACAACCTGTCATAGCATCCCCTTTTGAACCATGAAGGACAACTCCTCCTCCATCCCAACCTAAAGCATCGTCCTCTTTTAATCCGGCAGGACGTTCAAACTTTATTCCTCCATCACTCCAAATGAGTTTGGTAGCGGGCATTCCTTCTCTCGAAGGGAATTCAAATACTATTTTAGAAGCAGCAGGACAAGAATCCGGGGTATTGGCAGCCTTAAAATCTCCTTCATAAAAGGTACTGGAAAAGGCCTCTACCGAAGTAGGGTATCCCAGTTTAAGGGCGCGGAAAGCTGGATCAATTATATGGCAAGCCATATCACCCAGAGCCCCGGTTCCAAACGGCCACCATCCTCTCCATTTAAAATGATAAATAGCTGGATTAAACGGATGAAATTCCGCTGGCCCAATCCATAAATCCCAACCTTCTTTGGTAATTCCCTTTGGCAGGGGTGCTTCGTTTACCGGGTAAGGGACCCCCTGAGGCCAGATGGGTCTATTGGTCCAACATTCTACTTTATCTACCGAACCAATAATTCCCGCCTGAACCCATTCGGCCAATTCAATATTGGATGTGCTGGAATGCCCCTGGTTTCCCATTTGGGTAACAACCTTGTATTTGGTGGCGGCCTGGTTTAAAATTCTTGCCTCGTAAATATCATGAGTCAGGGGCTTTTGTACATAAACATGCTTTCCAAGTTTCATGCTATCCAAAGCTATCACGGCATGGGTATTATCTGGTGTGGCAATAACCACTGCATCGATCGATCCCTTAAATTTATCCAGCATTTCCCTATAATCCACAAAGGTTTTTGCCGAAGGAAATTTATTAAAACAATGGGCGGCATAGTCTGCATCTACATCACAAAGTGCTGTAACATTGGCATATTCGCCCAGGGCCATCATATTATTATATCCCATCCCGCCTACTCCTACACCGGCTACATTTACCTTGTCACTTGGAGCGATAAAACCTTTACCACCTAATACGTGCCGGGGTAAAATAAATAATCCGGTTCCCAGGGTTGCGGCAGAGGTAAGAAAGTTTTTACGATTCATTTTTTCCATATAGGAGTAGGCTTAGATTAATGGATAATATCGGGATAATAGTTTTGAAATCGGCAATAAGGATATAATAATCAGGCCCATAAAAATTCCCTGGAAAGAAACAGCCAAAGAAGCATTTAGAATAATAAGGGAAACAATGCCCTGATTCACGGTACGCTCTACAGTTTTATAACTAGGTGACTTAAATGCCTGGGTAATAGGCACAAAAATCTGGAAAAAAAGAAAAATAATAAAGGGTAGGGTTATCCAGAATTTCTGGTTAATAATAGCCACAGCCAATAAGTAAAGGATCACAAATAAATATAACCAACCCGTTAACTGAATGGCCAGCCTGCTAATCCCACTAAACTCAAATCGACTGATGGAGGTAATGGCCGCTATATAGACCATGGGAATGAAGATAACGGCAAAATTAAAACCAATAGCACTCGGCAATAAACTAATACCCAATAAAAGCTGGGCACCTCGTACCAAACCCATATTGATAGGTCCAATTAGGGAATGATAACGGCCATATACATTATAGAAAAGGTAAAATATAGTAATGACCACCGAGATAAAACCACTTACCGGCCCAGTTAAGAAAGCCAATAAAATTCCGAACAGGAAAAAAAGGAAACCTGAAGTGGCCGCAAAACGCCCGGATAGTATTCCCTGAGGAAGCGGTTTCTCAGGATGATCGATACTATCCAGGTATAAATCAAAATAATCACTTAAAACCATGGACCCGGCACAGAGGGCAGCGCCCGATAGAGTTAAATAAATTAAGGCCTCCGGATGAGCCAGATGTGAAATAACACGATGAAGGGATATTAAAATAGCCCCTGAAATGGCAAATCCTGCCCAAACATCCGAAACCGAAGTTAAAATATTGGCCGGACGCAATAACAAAAAGAAGGCTTGAATTTTTTTAAACACGTACCTTGAAATAAAATTAAAAAATATATGAAATTAAGTTAAAATCTTGATTCTTATGTTTTTGAAGGAAACTTTATTCCCATGGTCCTGCAAACATATTTTTCCATGATCAGCTTTACCAAAATCAGGCATGGAATGAAACTTGCTTCGGGAAACCATAGAATCCCATGCAGCATCATGCATTTGGGTTTCCACCGATAAATGACCATTCAAATAAATTTTGATATGACCCTTATCGGAAATAAAACGAACATGGTTCCATTCTCCAACCGCTTTAACCGTTTCCTTATCACAAGCGATTAAATCATATAAATCCCCAGCTCTATGCTTATGGATTTTTCCATCCGGATGACCCTCGTTATCCAGAATCTGAATTTCCGGCCCGGTTACATAAGGGGCAGAATAGGATGTACCTTCTACCACATTAAACATAATACCGGAATTACCATTTGGGGAAATTTTCCAGTCTAATTCCAATTCATAATTCTTATAATCATCTACGGTAACCAAGTCTCCTCCTTCCATAGAATTTCCTTTTTCATCCATTTTTGGATTCATTTCTATGACTCCATTTACCACAGACCAGGTAGCAGGAACCCCATCATGATTAAACCATTTCCAGCCGTTCAGGGTTTTACCGTCAAATAGGACCTTCCACCCGGATGGTTTGGTATGGATCGCAGGGGCATTAAAACTACTTACCATTAAAAGCCCAGCTAATAAAAAACTGGAATAAAGGAAACGGAATTTCATAGGGTTGATTTATTAAGTGGGTGTAAAATATTATTTAAGGCCTAAAACTTTTTTATTGAACGCATCATCATGACCCTTGCCGGCAAAATCATCAAAAGCTTTTGCAGTAACCTCTATTATATGATCCTGAATAAAAGGAGCCCCTTCCGTAGCCCCCTGAACAGGACTTTTAATACAACATTCCCATTCTAATACTGCCCAACCCTCATATCCATATTGGGACAATTTAGAAAATATGCCCACAAAATCCACCTGACCATCCCCTAGACTCCTAAACCTTCCCGGTCGATTAATCCAATCCTGGTAACCTCCATACACGCCAGAACGACCATTGGGATTAAATTCGGCATCTTTCACATGAAACATTTTTATCTTTTCATGGTAAATGTCCAGAAAGCTTAAATAATCCAATTGCTGAAGAACAAAGTGACTGGGATCAAAAAGAATATTCGCTCTTTTATGGTTCCCTGTGGCTTCTAAAAATCGTTCAAAGGTAATGCCATCATGAAGATCCTCCCCGGGATGCAGTTCGTAACATAGGTCAATCCCTTTTTCTTCATAAAAGTCGAGAATAGGAATCCATCGGGAAGCCAGTTCCTTAAATCCCAATTCCACAATTCCTGAAGGTCTTTGCGGCCATGGATAAACCATTTGCCATAATAGGGCTCCTGAAAAAGTAGCTGCCGCTTTTAATCCCAGGTTCTGACTAGCCTGGGCGGCTTTTTTTACCTGATCAATTGCCCAATCGGTTCTTTCTTTTCCTTTCCCATGTACTTCCGACGGAGCAAAACCATCAAATAAGGTATCATACGCCGGATGAACCGCAACCAATTGCCCTTGTAAATGAGTGGATAATTCAGAAATTTCCAATCCATTTCGTTTGGCTATATCTTTAATTTCATGACAATAATCCAGGCTGCTGGAGGCAAGGTCCAAATTAAAACAACGCTTATCCCAGGTAGGGATCTGAACGGCTTTATAGCCAAGACCAGAAACCCATTTACAAATTTCATTAAAGGAATTATAAGGGGCCTCATCGGCTAGAAATTGAGCCAGGAAAATGGCAGGTCCTTTTATCGTTTTCATATAATTCGTTTATTATACAGAGATCCATTTAATTTGCGAATCACTGGATTCTACCACTTTATCAATAAAGTTCATTCCTCTTACCCCTTCTTCGGTTCCCGGATAATCCAATAAAGGGTTTGATTTAACGTTTTCCAAATGAGCCATTATATCGAGGGCGAAATTTCTGTACAAATTGGCAAAGGCCTCCAGGTATCCTTCCGGATGCCCAGCCGGAATCCTGGTATGGAGTGCTGCTACCTCAGATAATCCAGCTCCTCCGGTTCTAAATACTTCCATGGGTTTCTCCAGCCATTTGGCCACAAGGGTATTGGGTTCCATCTGCTTCCATTCCAATCCGCCTTTTTCTCCGTAAATCCGAATGGATAGTGGATTCTCTTCTCCCGCTGCCACCTGGGAAGCAACTAAAACACCCGAGGCGCCATCCTCAAATTGAAGAAGAATAGCACCGTCATCGTCCAAAATTCGACCTTCACCCACCTTATTTAATTGGGCGCACATCTTGGTAATTTTTAGGCCACTAATATATTCGGCTAAATGAGCCGCATGGGTTCCAATATCTCCCATACAGCCACTTTTCCCTGATCGGCTTGGATCCATTCTCCAATCAGCCTGTTTATTGCCTGTATTCTCCACCACACTCGATAACCAGCCTTGGGGATACTCCACATAGATTTTTCGAATTCTACCCAAGGCCCCTGTTGCCACCATATGTTTGGCCTGCTTCACCATAGGATACCCCGAGTAGGTATGGGTTAAACAAAATAATAAGCCAGATTGCTGAACTTTTTCATGAAGCTGGATGGCCTGATCGGAATTTAGGGTCATGGGTTTATCCATAACAACATGAAATCCTGCATTCAAGGCCATCATGGCAGGTTCAAAATGCATATGGTTCGGTGTCACGATCGACACAAAATCTATTCTTTCGGAATCCGGTAATTCAGATTCTTTCTCGAACATTTCCTGGTAATTTGGATAAATTCTTGTAGAAGGTAGAAATAGGGATTTACCCGATTCCAATGATTTTTCCGGGCTACTGCTAAAGCTCCCGGAACAAAGCTCGATGAGCCCATCCAGATTCGCCGCCATACGGTGTACCGCACCAATAAAAGCATCTTTTCCCCCTCCTACCATCCCCATTCTGATTTTTCTTCTCATACAGCTAAATATCGTATATAATGAACGACTCGTTTAATTATCAAATTATACAGATAAATTATATTGGTTATGCTTAACTCGAAGCAGAATTGGTCAAAAGACTTGGTTTTTCCTTACCCCTCATATAAAAGTATAGACCACCAAAGGCCACAATAAGGACCAGGGGAATTATCATGGTTTGCAATAAGATTTCCGGTCCGGCAAAAGACTTTGCCTTAACCAATAAATCTGCTTCCGTACTTCCCGGTGCGGCATTTTGATAATCGCCTAATTTTGCACCGGCTGGTAAATGTTTTCCAAGAATCCCATCATATACGCCTCCCATAAAAATCAGGTAAAGAGATACCGCAAACATTCCTGCCCCACCCATTAAATTTATACCCAAAGCACCGGATTTTGGAATATTTTCCGAAACAAATCCAAGCATGGTGGGCCAGAAAAAGGTAACCCCCATGCCAAATAATACAGCAGCAAAAAATATCATAAAACCAGTTGTACTGGCCATAAGGTATAATCCCAAGGCAGATAATACCACCGAAATTAATAATACCCCTACCGGAGAAAGTTTATGAACCACCGGTTCAGCAAAAGCCCTGCCCAGGGTTTGTACCCCCGTGGTTAGGGTTAAAATCAATAGGGCATTCTGGGTAACATTATGAAGCAGCACATCGATCCATTGCCCGGTAAATAATTCGGTGATGGCGGTACCCATCATACAAACAAGCATAAATAGGAATAATGGACTTAATAAGGATTTATACATATCCAAGGTACTTACCCCCGCCGATACTCGCTCGGTAGGTGGAAATGTTAAACGGGAGGCCAGGTATAAATAAATCAAGGTAGGAATTATCATGATCCCAACCTGAACAGGCCAGCCTATCCCCCATTTTGTAAAATAATACGAAATCAAACTGCCTATCACAATCCCACCAGGGAACCATAAATGAAAATGGCTTAGCTTAACGGTTTTATCATTTGGATAAATGGTCGTAACTAAGGGATTACAGGCCGCCTCCACGGTACCATTGGCTATCCCAATGAATAAAGTAGAAATGAATAAAGTCCAGAAACCATTGGCAAAAATGGTCAATACAATACCAAGCAAATGAAATAGACCCGCCAGGCGTAAAAGATTTTTCATTCCAATAGTGTCCACCAAAAATCCTCCGGCTATAACGGCCAGAGGAAATCCCCAGAAAGCTGTACCCGTTATATAGGCTAATTGTGTGGTATCTAAATGAAATTGTACACCTAAACCATTTAAAATTCCGGCCCGAATTCCAAAAGAAAGAGAGGTAACCAAAAGTGCTAACCGGCTAACCGTAAAAAGTTTTGCTGGCTGAATAGTATTGTCCATAGATAGGTAAATCGATTGTGTATTAACCGAAGATAAATATTTCGGCAAAATTTAGAACGGTTTTCAATCACTTTTATACAATTGTTAAAAGGGATGCCTAGTGTTTATCAAATTAATAGCAAAAGCGGGGAACGGGATAGAAAATTTTGGATTGTAAAAGGCTTTGAATGGCTTTTCATAATGAAAATTCAATCGGAGCTTTACACGAAATAAGCCCTTTCTGCATTATGATGGTATAAGATTAGGAAAATCACTAAGCCTACCAAACCTATATCCTTTTTTACGTCCCCATCCGATAAGATCGGACAATTGCTTTTCCATGCTTTTCCCGGATTTATTTTGGACATACCAGGGCATTCCCAGTTTATCCGTATTCCTGAGGTCGGTAAATTCCCAGGGATGGAAATAAAGGTTTAAATACCGGTCTTTTTGAATGGTGGCCTGGCAAATCCTTCTCAATAACCAAAAAGGAAGATTATGAAAACTTAGCCAAAATAAGGGAAATCGAATGAAAGGGCTTACCGAAGAGGGTATTTGTAGGGTTTCCTCTTCGGTAAAATAGGTTCTTGGTTTATCGGTATGATTATACCGACCTGGTAAAAAGGTGGGGTTCAGAGAGGAATTATAATGATATCCCGCGTCTCGCAGGGCTACAAGGTTTACTGGGGCCATCCTGGGCATACGAAAACCCTTTACGGAGGTCCCCGAAATTTTCTCTAAGCGATTTCTGGAACGAAGCAGGTCTCCATCATCAAACCGGGAATGAAAATATCCATGGGAAGCTATTTCGTGCCCATCTCCTACCATTTCTTTCAAAAGCTCAGGACGGTGATCGGCAAAATTCGCGGTACAAAAGAAGGTAGCCTGGACGGAATTCCGTTTTAGAAAATCCAGAATGATACGGGTGCCCTCGGTAGAAATCGATAATTGCTCCTCAAAAGGCAAGTCCTTTCCATACTCGAAAGGCATATCAAATTCCTCAATATCAAAACTTAAAAAGAGAACGGGGCTTTTTGCGTGCTGTTTCATTCTATATTGGTTTTGCTAATGATATAGGTAGGCCGGTTCTTAGCCTGCATAAATAATTTACCTAGATAAATACCCATGATTCCCAAAATCATTAATTGCAGCCCCCCCAGAAAAACTACGGTGGCCAGTACAGAAGACCATCCGGATACAACATGCCCCGAATAAAAACTGATCAGGATATAGGGAACGTAAATCAAAATGGATAGAACCGAAAAAACAATACCCAAATAGGTAGCCGTATAAAGTGGGCGAATGCTAAAGGAAGTAATTCCCTTTATGCCAAGACCCAGCATTTTTGAAAAGGTATATTTAGAGGTACCACTGAATCGCTGGTCCGGCTCATAATCAATCCCAATTTGTTTGAATCCAATCCAGGGAATTAATCCCCTTAGAAATAGTTCATTTTCATTCAATTTCTGCAATACATTGAGCACCTTTCTATCCAATAATCGAAAATCGGCCGAACCGGGCTCGATCTGAACCTCGGATAAGGCATTGATTAACCTATAAAAGGCATTGGAGCTTGATTTTTTAAAATAATTTGCCTTAGAATCATCCTTGCGAATACTAAATACCACATCATAACCCGATTTCCATTTTTTTAAGAATTCCAGGATCATTTCCGGCGGGTGTTGCATATCGGCATCCATAGAAATGACGGCTTCACCTTTGGCCATGTCCAATCCGGCCTTCAGGGCATTTTGATGTCCAAAATTTCTGGACAAGGCGATAAATTTTATTCTTGCGTCCTTTTCACTCAATTCCTCCATAAGGGAAAGGGTCCCATCTGTACTTCCATCATCCACCAGAATAATCTCATACCGATCTTCGAAGGAATCTAAAATCTCGTGAATTTTTTTTACCAAAGGCTCCAGATTGCCTACTTCATTAAATGCAGGAACTACAATTGAAATCATACAGGTTCCTGTTGACTTAAACAATGAAAGCTTCCCAGACCCCAGACCAAATCGGTGGAATAAATTCCTACGACCTCTTTGTCCGGGAATAATCCGGATAAAATCTGTAAAGCTTTATCGTCCTGGGCATCATGAAATATAGGAACGATCACAGAATGGTTAGATATATAAAAATTGGCATAGGAAGCAGGTAACCGGACACCTTCATAATACTGGGGAGAGGGCATTGGGATCTCTATAATATCCAGTTGTTTCCCATTCAGTAAACGCATTTCCTTTAATAAAGATAAATTTTTTGCCAGGGGCTCATGATTCTCGTCGGAACGATTTTGCTCCACCATCGTCACCACCGTTTCCGAATTCGTAAATCGGGTTATATCGTCAATATGGCCGTCCGTATCATCCCCTATAATTCCTTCATGCAGCCATAGAACCTGATGCACTCCATAATAACTATGTAAATAGGATTCAATCTGATCCTTGGTTAAATGAGGATTGCGGTTGGGATTTAATAAACAGGAGCTGGTCGTTAAAACGGTTCCGGCCCCATTAAAATCGACCGAACCCCCTTCCATAACAATTTGCGGATAAAATACGGGCAGATTTAACTCTCTTGAAATTCTGACTGGAATTTGAACATCCATATCATAAGGAGGATATTTATCTCCCCAGGCATTATATAACCAGGAAACCATGACCTTCGTCCCATTCGGATTGACGAGGAAGGCAGGGCCATGGTCCCTGCACCAGGCGTCGTTAGTGGGATTCTGATAAAATTTGATTTTTTCCATATCCACCCCATTTTTTAATAGAGTTTCTTTAGCAAAATTTTCCATCCTCTCATCATTCACGTTTATACAAACCTGCTCTCCCTTGGAAATTTCATGAACGAACTGGGAATATGGCTTATAAATAGTGCTGATTTTACCAGGCCAGGAGGCCTCCTTATGAGGCCAGCTTAGCCAGGTTGCCCTGTGGAGATACCATTCAGGAGGAAAATAAAAGCCACTAATTGCAGGGCTACCGGGAATGAAATCCATATCAGAACAGGCTATCAGGAAGGATCAATAAAACGTTGATTAATTTCGGCATAAGAATCGATTCTTCTATCCCTTAGGAAGGGCCAATGTATTCTATAGGTATCGGTCTGACCTAAATCAATTTCCAATACCTTAATTTCTTCCTCCTCGTGAGAAGCCTGGTAAACCAGACCGCCAAAGGCATTGGTTAGGAAAGAACCACCCCAGAAACGGACACCCGATTCGGTACCCACCCGGTTTACCGATAATACGGGAATACCATTGGCCACGGAATGACTGGATTGAATGGTCTGCCAAGCATGGTATTGTTCCTTATTGGTGGCCTCATCCTGCAATAAGCTCCAGCCAATAGCAGTAGGATAAAATAAAATATCCGCTCCCTTCAGAGCGGTAATCCTTGCAGCTTCGGGGTACCATTGATCCCAGCAAATTAAAACACCAATTTTTAAATACCGGGTATGAAAAACCTGGTAACCCAGGTCTCCGGGAGTAAAATAAAATTTCTCGTAAAAACCAGGATCATCCGGAATATGCATTTTCCTGTATTTTCCTAAATAGGTTCCGTCGGCATCCAAAACGGCAGTAGTATTATGATAGAGCCCCCCCGTTCTTTTTTCGAATAAGGAGGCAACTATAACGATTTCTAATTCTTTGGACAAAAGACCTAAAATATCGGTGGAAGGACCCGGAATAGATTCCGCTAAAGCGAAAGCATCATAGTTCTCCTCATGACAGAAATAAAGGCTGGTAAACAATTCCTGAAGGCAAACCACCTGAGCCCCCTGAGCAGCTGCTTCCCGAATTTTCAGGCAGGCTTTATCCAGATTTTCTTGTTTGGATGCGGTACAAGTCATTTGTACTAGTCCAATATGTACTTTTTTCATAGTCTTTTTGGATTTCCTTTAGTAAAAAATTAAAAGGATAACAATCATTGTTCGGTAAAAATAGGATTTCTCTAAGTATCCTGAATAAAGGCCCATTCCAAAAACGCAGGAAGAACCCGAGACCAGGTTTCCTGGTTATGCTCCCCTCCATCCACTTCCAAATAATGAATATCAATTTCTGGTAAAAACTCTTTACTTTCCAAAACAGCGATCAAATCCAGGGTATCATCTATGGAATCGATAATCCCATTCTGGTTCCTATCATTTTTTTCATCCAGGGTCCCTACCTGTAACCAAAACTTCAAATTGGGTTTCTCTAAAGAATTCTCCAATTTTTGATGCATAATTCTATCCGAATCTTTATAATCCGGACCCAAGGCTTTGGTCCTCCACCAAAAGGAACCGGAAAATACCCCTACCCTGGAAACCACCTCGGGATGATTCCAGGCAAAATCAAAAGCCGATAAGCCCCCAAGGGAAAAACCAATAAAAGCTGTTTTGCTTGCCAAAATTTTCACTTTAAAAAATTGTGCGATATAGGGGAATAATTCCTGAATCAAGAACTCCTGATAATCCCCGGCACGGCTTCCCCTACCCAAATAATCCGGGATACCTGAAACCCCATATTCCTGTAAACGTTCACCGGCATGGATGGCAATAGTAATTAAATTATTCAATTTATGTTTTCTGTTCAAATCTTCCAGAATTTTATAAAAATGAAGGGATTTTAAATCCTGACCATCATTTAAAAATAAAAACGAACAATCCTGGTAATGAAAAAGCTTGTTTAAGGGATAAATTAATTCAAGAATAACCCTCCTTTGTAAAATAAGGGATGGGAAACTAATTTTTTTTGTCTGATACCGATATTGGGAGAAAACAGAGTTTATGGAGAAAGGAAATAGTTGGGATTTTTCCCTCATCATTAGGTGTAAAATATTTCGCTAAGATAATCCTTTGCGTATTTTAGAACAAGCTTTTTGCACCTCTTAAAAATCTCCTCATGACTGAAAATTATTATAAATGGTATTCTTCCGAAATAGGGAAGGAAACCGAAATGTTGGTATTTGGCCATGCCGGACTACCCATGGTTTTATTTCCTACCTCGATGGGCAGGTATTACCAAAATAAGGACTTTGGACTCATTAACCGTATAGCTTGGTTTATTGACCAGGGTTTGATAAAAGTATATTGTCCGGATAGCTTTGATTCCGAAAGCTGGTACAATAAACATATTCCCCCTCATGAAAGAGTACAAAATCATTTAAAATTTGAAAAAATGATATTGGAAGATGTTTTATCGAGGGCCTTTCATGAAACAGGAAAAACCCAGGTTATTTTATCTGGTTGCAGTTTCGGTGGTTACCATTCTGTTAACCTGGGGTTCAAATACCCAAGCCTGGTCTCTAATATTTTTAGTATGAGTGGTGCTTTCAATATCAAACATTTACTGGGTGATTATTATGATGAATCGGTGTATTTAAATAACCCGGTCGATTTTATTCCCAATCTGGAGGATGAAAATCTTTATAAAATGGGTATCGTATTGGGAACTGGAGGACTCGATATCTGTCTTCAAAGCAATCTGGAACTAAGCGGCATTCTTGACCGAAAGAATATTAAACATTGGCTGGATATCCGTTCCGGAGCAAATCATGACTGGCCAGTTTGGCTGGATATGCTCCCCATGTATTTATCTTTAATTCATTATTAAAAAATGAAAAGAATTGGTGTTTTATTTGGCCAGGAAAATACCTTTCCGCAGGCATTCGTAGAAAGGGTGAATTCCTTTGGAAGATCCGATATCCAGGCAGAATGGGTTAAAATGGATCATGTATTCCAGGCTGAATCTCTAAATTATGAGGTGATTATAGATCGTATTTCCCAGGATGTTCCCTTTTATAGAGCAGCTTTGAAGAATTCTGCCATTGCCGGTACCGCGGTGATTAATAATCCTTTCTGGTGGAGTGCCGATGAGAAGTTTTTTAATAATGCCCTCGCCGTTAGTATGGGTATTCCGGTTCCAAAAACCACCTTATTGCCCTCCCATAATTTACCGGACGATACCACAAGCCTATCCTTTCGTAACCTTTCGATGCCCCTGGATTGGGAAAAAATATTCCATTATATTGGATTTCCTGCTTATATGAAACCCCATTCGGGTGGAGGATGGAAAAGTGTTTATCGGTTGGAAAACAGGGAAGAATTTTACCAGAAACATGCGGAAACAGGTCAATTAGTCATGATGCTACAGGAGGAGATTGTTTTTGATGATTATTATCGTTGTTATTGCCTCGATGGGAACAAGGTTCGGATTATGCAGTATGAGCCAAGAAATCCACATCATTTGCGATATGTGGTAGAAAGGGCTCCTGCAGGGAAAGAATTGATGGACACGATTACCGATTATGTAATACGGCTTAATACAGCCCTGGGATATGATTTTAATACCGTAGAATTTGCCATACGAGATGGAGTTCCTTATGCCATAGACTTTTGCAACCCAGCTCCCGATGCAGATGTGAATAGTGTAGGACAGGAAAACTTTGACTGGGTGGTGGAAAATGCCGCTCAAATGGCTATTAATCGGGCGTTGAAGCATAAAGCCGGACAGTATAATTTGACTTGGGGTCGGTTCATTAAATCGGCCGTTTCGGGTTTAAAAATCAATAATTAAAAAGAAAATGGCAGACTATACCCTGGGCATCGAGGAGGAATTTCAGGTCATTGATCCACAAACCCGGGAATTGCGCTCCCATATGGAAAAATTGGTGGAGGGAGGTAAAATTATTTTAAAAGAAAGGGTAAAGGCCGAAATGCATCAAGCCGTTGTAGAGGTGGGCACTAATATTTGTCATACCATTCAGGAAGCCCGTCAGGAAGTATCCTATCTCAGGAAAATGATTATTGACCTGGCCGATAAACAGGGATTAAAAATAGCCGCGGCCGGGACTCATCCCTTTTCCTTATGGAGGAACCAGCCCATTACGGACCATCCCCGGTACCAGGAAATAGTGAACGAAATGCAGGATACAGCCAGGGGGAACTTAATTTTTGGTCTCCATGTTCATGTTGGTATTGAAAACCGGGATGCAGGCATTCAAATCATGAATGCTGCCCGATATTTTCTTCCCCATATTTTTGCCCTTTCTACCAATTCCCCTTTCTGGGAAGGGAGTAATACGGGATTTAAATCTTATCGAACCAAGGTCTTTGATAAATTTCCCAGAACCGGTATTCCTGACCATTTCTCCAGCAGCTCCGAATTGGATCGGTATATTGATTTATTAGTGAAAACCAATTGCATTGATAACGGAAAAAAGATTTGGTGGGATATTCGTCTTCACCCATTTTTTAATACTCTGGAATGGAGAATATGTGATGTACCCATGCGGGTGGATGAAACTATTGCCCTGGCAGCTATCATGCAGGCTATTATTGTGAAGCTGGATAAGCTCCGTTCAGGAAATATGAGCTTCAATATATATAGCAGGTCCTTAATCAATGAAAATAAATGGAGAGCGGCCCGATATGGAATTGAGGGTAAAATGATCGATTTCGGGAAACAAATAGAAGTGGACACCGTATTGCTGATCGGGGAATTAATTGAATTTGTGGACGATGTTTTGGATGAATTGGGAAGCCGGCAGGAGGTAAATTATATTTACGAAATGCTTAAAATGGGAACTGGAGCCGATCGGCAACTGGCAGTATTCAGGCAAACCAATAATCTAAAAGATGTAGTAGATTATATAATTGAGGAAACTCAGAAAGGTATTTAAAGGGCTTGCGTCTAAGAATCAATAGTTAAAAAATCTTAAAAAATAAATTATTCGGGATTTATGCGCCTGGCCATTTTAGACCTATACAATCAAACGCCTAATCAGGGAATGAAGGGGATTAAGAATATCCTTGATACGTTCGCAAAAGGAAAGGAATTTCACTATGATATTTTCGATGTACGGGCTAAGGATGAAATACCTGGACTTCATTACGATGCCTATATTTCAACCGGAGGCCCTGGAAACCCCCATTATAAAAAGGAGGACGGGGACCCCATCTGGGGGAAAAATTGGTCAAATTGGATGGATTCTATCTTAAAATTTAACCAGGAAACAGAAGGAATAAAAAAACAGGTTTTCCTTATTTGCCATTCCTTCCAAATGATGTGCATTCATACTAAGGTGGCGGTTGTAGCGCTTCGAAAATCTCCTTCTTTTGGTATTTTTCCCATGCATAAAACGCCTGATGGAGAATTAGAACCTTTATTCTTTGGAATAGACAATCCATTTTATGCCATTGATTCCCGAAAATACCAGGTTTTAGATCCAAACCGGGAGATAATGGATAAATGGGATATGAAGATCCTGGCTTATGAAAAAATAAGGCCACATGTACCCTATGATAGGGCCATTATGGCTATACGATTTACTAATGAAATTATAGGCACTCAATTCCATCCCGAAGGCGATCCCATAACCATGAAACATTATTTTTCAAGTCCGGAAAAAAAGGAAGAAATCATTAAAGAGCATGGAAAGAAAAAATATCAGGATATGCTTATATCACTGGATGATCCAAATCGAATAGAAAAAACCTTCTATCATCTTCTTCCAGAATTCCTTGAAAAGTCCTACGATCTTCTTAGTCTTCAAATTTCGACGAAATAAGAATGGATATTCATGCCAGAAATCAATTTAATTCCGGGTTTACAGAAGAAAAATATCAAAATCTGAAATCAGGTTTTTTTAAGGAATTTCATATCGAAATTCCCTTTCGAATTGCCGAAACCCCTGTCTTTTTAACCCATGAATTTAAAAACTTATTGGTAAAAGCTGGGGAGGAAGTTCTCGAAACCCTATTCCAAAAAGAATTATTAGACTATTCACTAAAAGCGATTCCCCCAGCCTGCTTTGTTCCTGGAGAAATGGGGAATCCTAATTTTCTTGCCCTCGATTTTGGCATTTGTGCCGATGAGAATGGGAATCCTTTCCCCCAATTAATAGAATTCCAGGGATTTCCCTCCCTTTTTGCTTTTCAATCTCAATTAGGAAAAGCCTATTCGAAAATATTTCAGATAGACCCATCCTGGACTCCCTATTTTAATGGTTTAACAGAAAAAACCTATTCAGAGGAATTAAAAAAATCCATTTTAGGAAAATTTTCACCCCAGGAAGTGATCTTATTGGAATTAGACCCATGGAACCAGGCTACTTCCATTGATTTTGCCATTACACAAAAATTAACAGGGATTAAAACCGTCGATCTTCGAAATATAGTTATGGAGAAAAATAGCCTGTATTATTTTAGTGAGGGAATTAAAACACCGGTAAAAAGAATTTACAATAGGGTTATATTCGATGAACTAAGCCGAAAGGGATTTAATCCGGAATACAATTTGACCCAGGAAGCCGAAGTGGAATGGGCGGTCCATCCAAATTGGTTCTTCCGATTTAGTAAATTTTTATTACCTAAAATGGTTAGTCGGTTTATTCCCCCATCTCATTATTTGAATGAATGGAAAGATTACCCGGAAAACCTCGATCAATATGTTTTAAAACCCTTATTTTCATTTTCCGGGGAGGGGGTTCTATTTCATATAAAAAAACAGGATTTAGATCAGATAAAGGATAAAGAAAATTATATTTTACAAAAAAAGGTTTCTTACCTTCCCCTCATCGCTTCCCCGGAAGGGGGGGTAAAAGCAGAAATACGCTTATTATATTTGTGGGATAACCAGCGCCAAAAACCAAAGTTAATGACCAATTTATGTCGATTAAGCCGGGGGGATATGATTGGGGTAAAATTTAATAAGGAAAAGACCTGGGTGGGCGGATCCATAGCTTTATTTAAATAATTGAATCTAAAAACGTAAACTCCATACAGCTTGAAATCTAAATTGAAAGTCTTAACGCTTGGATGGGAATTCCCCCCTCTCCTAACCGGTGGTCTTGGTATTGCTTGTTATGGTTTGGCAAAAGCCCTTAGTAAAAAAGTAGATTTAACCGTTTTGGTTCCCCAAAGTTATACGGGCTTACCCACAGAAAACTTTCAATTAATTGGTCTAAACCATATTCCTTTTACCCATAAAGAAACCATAAAGGAAAGAAACCTGGAAGAAATCCAGTATAGGCTCGAGGATTTTGCCACCGTAGAAAAGATTGACATTGAATTAAATCCCTATCCGGTTTACAGCCCTTTTACCAAAACAAAAATATCGGCCGAAAAAAATAATGTTTTATTAATGGAGCCCGTCATGGAATTAAAAGCTTCTGAAGCTTTTGCCTTATTCCAGGACAAGGATATTTATGGGCCTAATATTATGCGAAAAGTGGCTGCCTATACCGAGGTAGTTTGCCGTCTTGCCGAAAACATAGAATTCGATATCATTCATTGCCATGACTGGATCACCTTTGCCGCGGGAATTAAATTAAAAGAAGCAAGCGGCAAACCTCTGGTGGTCCATATTCATTCCCTTGAATCGGATAGGGTACATCCAGATGCACGAAATGATGTTTATTACCTGGAACAACAGGGTATGCAAATGGCCGATAGGGTATTACCTGTTTCCGATTTTACCCGTCAAAATATTATCCAGTATTATGGAATTCCTGGCGATAAAATTACCACAGTCCATAATGGAATTGAACCGGTCGAAAAGTTTAAGAATAAAAAAGATAAGCCGGGTGAAAAATGGGTGGTTTTCCTGGGCAGGGTAACCCGCCAAAAGGGCCCTTATATGATATTTGAAACGGCATTGAAACTTATTAAACGAATGCCGGAAGTAAAATTCTATGTGGCGGGCCTGGGTGATCAGCTTGGGCATTTAAAGTATTTGGTGGAACAAAATAATATTCAGGATTATTTTGTGTTTACCGGATTTATCAGCAAAGCGGAGGTTGGAGAGCTATTATCCAGAGCCGATGTTTATTTTATGCCATCTATTTCCGAGCCATTCGGCTTATCGGCCTTAGAAGCCGCCCAGTTTGACGTTCCTTGTGTCATTTCCAAACAATCCGGAGTTTCGGAACTCATGCCAAACGCCTTAAAGGCAGATTTTTGGGATACTAACAAATTCTCCGATCTCTTATATGCCGTTATGAACTTTGAGGGCATTAAAGAAACCCTGGTTGGCCTGACCAGAAAAGATCTGGAAAAAATTAATTGGGAAATTGCTGCAACGACAATTTTCGAGAAGGTTTATAAAGATTTTTTTTAACTTCAAATTAATCCCTATAGTTTCGACCTTCTATTAAATAATCTTTTCATGACCTCTGTTTGTTTTTATTTCCAGGTACATCAGCCATTTCGTATTAAACCCTATAGTTTTGAAGAAATTGGACATAACCATTTTTACGAATATGATGAACAGAATCGTAACATCATGGACAAGGTTTCCGATAAATGTTATCTGAGAACCAATGCCCTAATGCTGGAATTAATTAAAAAGCATGAGGGAAAATTCAGAATATCTTATTCGATCTCCGGGGTATGCCTGGAGCAGTTTGAAATGTACAAGCCGGAAGTAATTCAAAGTTTTAAAGATTTGGTGGCTACCGGCTGCGTCGAAATCCTCTCCGAAACCTATTACCATAGTTTGAGTTTCTTTTATTCAAAAAAGGAATTTGAAAGACAGGTACAGAAGCATGCAGATAAAGTTTTCTCCCTTTTTGGGGTGAAGCCCACTGTTTTCAGAAATACGGAGCTTATGTTCAGTAATGAAGTGGCTTCCTATATTTCCAATATGGGTTATATTGGAATTATTTGTGAAGGGGTAGATCGTTTATTACAAGGGAGAACACCCAATTTCGTGTACCAGACCCCTAATCATGAACCCATTGGTTTATTATTAAAGAATTACTCCCTTTCCGATGATATGGCCTTTCGTTTTTCCAATCGGGACTGGAAGGACTTTCCTCTTACAGCACCAAAATTCGCCAGATGGGTTCATGAAACGGCAGGAAATGCAGAAACCATTAATCTATTCATGGATTATGAAACTTTCGGTGAGCATCAATGGCCAGAGACCGGGATATTTGATTTCTTAGAATATCTTCCCTCCGAAATACTACGTCATCCTGATTTCGACTTTAAAACCCCTTCCGAGGTGATTCGCGCCTACCCAAAAAGGGAGGTCTATGATGTGCCTTATCCAACATCCTGGGCCGATTCAGAAAGAGATTTATCTGCATGGCTGGAAAACAGGATGCAGCAACAGGCTCTTCATTCCGTCTACAGTCTGGAAGAAGCTGTTTTAAAGACTGGAAATGAGGCTTTATTGCATACCTGGGGAAAACTTCAAACTTCAGACCATTTCTATTATATGTCGACAAAATTCTGGAGCGACGGAGATGTCCATAAATATTTCAGTCCATTCGACAGCCCATACGATGCGGCCATATTCTATATGAATGTTTTAAGCGATTTTAAATTCACTCTGGGAGCGTAAAACAATGGAACTGAATTAGGGTTCTTAAAGGCATGCAAGCCTTATTGGATTTTACCGAAAAAGATAAAGACCGAATTCTGGAAATGGCCTGGGAGGATCGAACCCCCTTTGAAGCTATTGAATTTCAGTTTGGCCTAAAAAACAAAGAGGTCATTGAATTTATGCGTATGCATTCCAAGCCTTCCAGTTTTAAAATGTGGAGGGAAAGAACCACGGGTCGTAAAACCAAGCATAAAAAATTAAGGGAAGATTTTGGTCTTCCCTTTAAATGCAGCCGTCAAAAAGATATTAGCGGCAATAAAATTTCTAAGCGATAAGGCCATATTTTTTTAATTGTTCTCTTCCGGGTTTCGAATTGCCATAAAAGCGGATGGCGATACCTTTAGAGAAAAAATAATATGAACCAGATCCCCCTCATGAATGACATGGACCGTCTTCAAATTATTTTCATAAACTGAGGTATTATTATCCTCACTAATTTTTGAGAATTTTTTGGAATTAATAAACTTTTCGATGATTCTCAAATTCACATAGTCCGATGCATCCAATTGTACCTCTTCCTGAAAACAAATACCAGTAGCAGGGTCAAGTTTGAACTTAAAGTATCTACGGGAATATTTATTAATGACTTCCAGGGTACTATCTCCGGAAGATTGAATGCTAAGCCCTTTCGCCCCCTTGGTCGTATTTCGAATATCGCTTGATTGGGTACCCAGAAGGTCCTGGCTATGAGCGGCAAAGCCTAATAAAACTACAGTTAAAGTGATGAAGAGCGTTTTCATTTTACTAGATGGATTTTATAATTGTTAGTTAAATATCCGGCTAATGCCTTGGTTATTAACGTAGAACAGGTCAGAATCTTACTTTCCCTCGCCCAAAGAACAATTACTCTCTGCGAAATTATTTTACCTATAATGAT
>Ga0209067_10000113_pt1 | contig 54456 bp, 72 predicted proteins | sample ColStrG_CSR_2013_FD_187199 | JGI IMG/M metagenome (GOLD analysis project Ga0209067, IMG submission 187199) | Freshwater sediment microbial communities in response to fracking from Pennsylvania, USA - Cold Stream Run_MetaG_CSR_2013 (SPAdes)... | ecosystem: Environmental > Aquatic > Freshwater >...
CGTTGTCGGATGCGAGCATGCCGCAGATCTGGGCGAGTTTCTGGCGATTGAGCGCCGTCATGCGTGCCCTACCCAATCCGACAACACGTCGTAGCGGAATAGCCGAAGCTCGGCGCCATGCCGGATGGGGCGCCAGCCATAGTGGATGAGGTACATGACTGCGTCCCAGCCGTACAAAATGCCGTCACCCGTGTCGGCCTCCAGCTGGTCCCAATAGATCTCCTTGGGATGCGGACAGCAGAATACGACGACGTAGGGCTTGCGTGGGCGCCGACGGTGATTGACGCGGCGGATTGGCGGGAGTGTACTGTCGAGCATTGAGGTCTTTCAGGGTCCATCTGTTGAGACTTCATAAGAGCCGGCGGTGCTACCAACACCGCCGGCTCCCGTGTTTTTAACCTACCGCGCGCCGAAGGCGGGTGCGCTCAAGACGATCAAGAGCGAGCCCGAACGGGTCCAGCGTCTGCGCCTGCTCCACCGCGACGTGAACGTGCTGCGGCTGCTGCGGGCGGGCGTGAACCACGCGGGTATGGGTTTCCGCGATCGGGCGCGGCATAGACCCCCGGGCCTCCTCGTCGATACGCTCCGGAGCGCCAGCTGAGATCAGCCCGAGCAACATCAGGAACATCTGCATGATCACGGACGGCAACCCGGCCTCGATGAGATCGGCCTCCTCGTTCTCCAACCCCGTGTAGCGGTGGATAGACCGCACGAAGGGAGACACCTTGCTGGTAACCGGAGGAGCCAGGGCAACCGCGGCGGCAGCAACGTTCAAATCACCCTCGGCCGCGGCCAGCCCCGCCTCGGCCTCCTTGAGCGAGGCCTCGTCCTTGGCACGAGCGGTCAGCGCCGGGATCGCAGCCGAAGCCTCACCAAGCTCCTTGCAGAACTTCGACGTCTTCGGACCCGTGGTGTTGGTGCAGCTATCGGTCATCGCGTAATAGCGATCGGCCTTTGCCGTTTTAACCAACTGCTCGGCAGCCGCCACGGTGGTCACGGGCCGGTCGCCAACCATGGGCACGGACGCCGCCAGCCCAGCGCGAAGAGCAGCCACGTTCTTCTGCCCGTCGGTCACTTTGGTTTGAGCCTTGTCATGCGTAGCGCGAGCGTCGGCATACGAGTTGGACTTGGCCGTCGTGGCAGCCGTCACCTGATCGAGATTGCTGGTTGCCGAATTGAAGGTGGCAAAGCTCGACAGCACGAGCCCGAGAACACCAACGGTTCCAGCCAACGCGGACAGGCCGAAGTTGCCGTGCCGCCATTCGTGAACGGCCTTCTTGACAGCGCCGAACTCGACGCAGACCACGGCGATGGCGAAGAATGCCCAGGAGAGCCGGTATGGCAGCGTGGCTCCGCGAGCCCAACCGTTTGTAACGCCAAGCAAAAGCGCGACGGCGAACGTGATGGCGAGGGCCACGATAAGCGACTTGTCAGCCAAACGCTGAATCGTCTCCGCCACCGATGGGCGGGTATTGGCATGGGGGTGCATAAGGGTGCTCCGAGACAGAAAACGACCGCCTTGTACGCAACCCAGACCCCCACACGGGGCAACGCGGGAACGAAACTGTGTTAGGCGCTCGCGACGGCAGATCCTCTGCCGGTGCGGCGCTGATGCATTTCCCGACGACGAGCGCGGCCTTCAGGATCGCGGAGCGCGGCGTCGTTCGCAGCTAGGATGTCTGCCGGCCGGATCTTCGCCAGCCGCTGGACCAGCGTGATGTGCTCAGTCGGGATGCCGTACTGCCGCCATTTACGGACAGCACCAGCAGAGACAGGATCGCCCGTTGCCTGCGTGGCGTTGGAGATCACGTCCAGCCCAATACCGTCAATGATTTCACGCAAGGTTCGTTTCAAGTTGGGCCTCCATAAGAATGGAATATCGTCGTTGAAAATCAGTTCTATGGAAGTTAGTTCCACTTTTCAAGCCCTAATCTTCCACTGGTGCTCAAAGGCATCGCGAGTGCAAATAGCGCACAAAGTCCACACCCGTTAGTCCTTGGGACAATCATCCGATGACGACGCAAAAAACGCAAACCTGCATCCAAAAAGCACTGGTCGCAGCGGCTCGATGAGAAGCGGCGCGAAAATGGCTGGGGATGGCGCGAATTAGCCCGTCGCGCGGGCGTTCCACACGAGGCGCTATACAAGTGGTCGCGCGGGGATATTGAGAATCCCGAGGCAGATCGACTGGAAAAAGTTGCCGCCATACTAGGCGTTTCCAGACTTTGGCTCCTTCACGGTATTGATGTTGTTCCAAATGAAGCGTACGACTTCCGCCTTCGTCGTATTCCACTTTTGCAAATTTCGGACGTGGGGAACATGCTGGACCAGGCGGGATGGAGCGGGCCGACAGTTGTAGCGCCTGACGAGGTTGGTCCCGCTGCATTTGCGCTGGTAGTACCGGATCACGCCCTCCAACCGGACGGTATTTTACCCGGCGATATCATAGTGATAGATCCCGATATTGCGCCAATGCCCGGCAAGCCGGTGGCGGCCCTCGTAGGCAATCCCCAGCGAGCCGTGCTGCGGAAGCTCCGGCAGCTTGTCGCCGACAGCATGGACGGCGCGGAACTAACGGCCAGTCATCCTGACTACGCGACGGAAACCATCAAGAAGAAGCGCGGCGACATGATCGTCGGGGCCGCTACCCATCACATTCGACGCCTGTAACCGCTCCGGAACGCCGCCGGACGCAAAAAGTTATCCACAGAATGGAAATATCTTCCACCCTCTCATTGACTGGAATCGAATGTGGAAATATGTTCCACACTCAGGCGGCGGGGTGCTGCTGCGAGGCTGGCGACGGGTAGAGGGCACGCGCCAGCCTCGCTTTCCACCAAAGGAGCGAGCACATGGGTCAGCCAGCCACAACGGTTGCAAACGACGACCAGCGGTCTTCTAGCGACGACTACAAGTACTGGAAAGAGACGCTCGCGGGCCGCAGGCACCCGATGACGGAGACGCCCTCCCCGGGGTTCTACCGGGTTGGGTTTGGCGAGCACGAGGGGCAGCCGGTCGCCATCTGGCGGGAGTTGAACAGGACGGTGATGCTCTGCGGAGAGCGCATCATCGACGCCGCCGCGGCCCAAAGCGAGATTTGGATCAACTGCGCAAAGGGTGCCATCCGAGAGGAGGCCTACGACTTCCGCATGGCCACCGGCAAGTGGGGGGATGAGGTCAGGACGGCCAGCGAAGCTGCTCCGGCATCGAACATGCCCACCGACCCATTGGAGCGCGCCAAGGTCGACATCGCCGGGCTTGTTGAGAGAGCCGACGAACTGCTCCGCAAGGGCGAACTGAAGGACCAGACCACTGCGGATACTGCCGCCAACATACGCGACCGCCTGCTCGCGCTCGCCAAGGAGGCCGACGAGTTGCGGAAGGCGGAGAAGCGCCCGCACGACGAGGCCGCCCGGCAGGTTCAAGCCAAGTACGTCCCGACCGTTGAGGAGGCAGAGAAGGGCGCGTTTCGGCTTCGCTCAGCCCTTGAGGTCTTCCTGCGCCAACAGAAGGAAGCTGAACGCCTCCGCGTAGCGGAAGTGGCCCGCATCCGGCGGCAAGAGGAGGAAGCGGCCCGCAAGTTGGCTCCTGACAACGTCGCCGCGGCAGAGCACGTCATCACGCAACCGCCGCCCGAGGAAAACAAAATCCGCGTCGGAGGCGCCTACGGTAAGCGCACATCACTGAAAGAGAAAACGGTTGTGCGGATTGACGATCGAGCCGCGGCGCTCTCAGCTTTGAAGGATCACCCACTCATCATCGAGGCGCTGCAGAAAGCGGCCGAACTGATGATCAAGGCCAAGCTCACGGTCCCGGGCGTCTCCACCTACACCGAAGACAAACTCTAAGGCACGGCAACCCCAAACCAGCACGGAGCACACCATGCACGAACAGGCCAACCTTACCCCAGCGCTGCGGGAGCCACCGCAGGCGGTCATCGCGCACCCGCGCATGTCCAGCAACACGGTGATCCCGATCTATGACCCGACGCGCTTTGCGCACATGAAGGAGATCGCCATGATGATGGCGGGTGCTCCCCTGGTGCCGGACCACCTGCGATCAGGCAGCCAGACGCAAGCGATGAGCAACTGCTTCATGGTCGTCAACCAAGCCTACAATTGGGGCATGGACCCATTTGCGGTCGCGCAATCCACCTTCGTGACCAAGGGCAAGATTGGGTTTGACGGGAAGTTGATCAGCGCGGTCATCACCGCCAAGACGGGCATCGAGCTTCAATATAACTTCTTCGGAAAAGAGGGTACGCCGGGGCGCGGGGTGGTCGCCACCGACGGGCGCCGTGAGGTTAAGGGCACGGTCGATGAATGGCGCACGCCGAACTCGATGTGGGACAAGCAGCCTGACGACCAGTTGATCTACCGGGCATCGCGCCAATGGGCTCGCCGGTACGCTCCAGGCGTTATGCTCGGGGTCTACTCGAATGACGAGGTCGAGGCATTCCGAGGCGAGGCGGCGCGCGATATCACGCCGGCAGCCAGAGCACTCCCCGAGCCTGAAGCGCGGACGGCACCAGCACAAGAACTGCTTCCGCCAGAGCCTAAGAAGGCGGCCGCAAAAACGGCAACCAAGGCCGCAGCAAAGGCCCCCGAGAAGGCCCCCGAGCCGGAAGCAATGGCCGATAGCGAAAATCCTGAACCCGGGGCCACAGAGCCGGAAGATCATCCTGCCGGAGACACGATGCTGACGGCGGATGCTGCGGAAGAATTTCTGATGCGCTTCGAGGATCAGCTTCAAGCTTGCGCCGATAAGCCCTCGGTCCTGGCGCTTCTGAATGCCAATAGCGGGTTCATTTCCAGCCGCCTGAACGACGAGCATACGAAGCGCGCCCAAGGGGCCGCATCGCGCCACCTGAAGCGAACGCGGGCAGGTACCTGACGATGAGAGTTGCGAGCGAGCATCATTGCCGGTGCTGCGGGGCTGATGAGGCCTTCGCGACATCAGACAAGCCTCGCTCGCACCCTCACACCGCGAGATTTTTCGTGAAGCTAAAGCTCTTGTTTTCCAATTGGCCAGCTTTCAACTCCGAGACTGGAGAGCTCATCCAATTCCAGCCAGATGATCCGGTCCAGATGAGAAAAAAGCTACAGATACTAGCGGGTTACGACCAAGTGGCGCGGATCACGATCGCGGAGACAGCGGCCGTTGCCGCGTCGGTGATTGCCACCCGGGAAGCGCTGCGGGTGCTTGGCGAGTACGGAGAGATCGAGGTCGATGGCAACGTCATCACCATCCGCAGATCGAAGTCGATCCGATACGAGGCGATGGGCGCAAAAGCGTTCACGAAACTAGACCAGACCATCAATGAGGTTGCGTACGCGATGACGGGAATCGACCCGGAAGAACTGATCATGACAGGAGCACCAACACGATGAGCAAGCCTTTTTCAGACGTACTCAGGGAAATCCAGGACGGCGGATTCGTCGATGAGCTAACACAGAAACTTTACGAAATGGTCCAGGCGGTTCGCGAGGTCCGCAAGCCGGGCGTCATGACCATCAAGCTCGGCTTCGAGCCGACGGGCAAGGGCACCATCACGCTCCACACGAAAGTGGAGGTCAAGGTACCCCAGCATGAAAATATCCCGACAACCTTCTTTCTGACGCCGGAGAACACGCTGCTGCGCGACGACCCGCTGCAGGAAAAGCTGCCGCTGCGCGCGGTGGAGGATCGGTCCGAACCACTTCGAACGGTCGGCCAGTAGGGCGTCCACGACAACCATGGGAGCCAGGAGCACACGATGATTGACGAAACGAAATTGACGCTGACTTCAGCTTACGATGCCGGTAGAGAGCAGGGGGTGCTCCGGCCAGAAGTGACGGACATTCCCAACGGGCGTGTGGGCATGCTCGTCCCCAATACGCACGAACTCCAGATCATCCGGGATGACGTATACGAACTGCCACTGAAACGCATCGACCAGCGCGTATCCTTGCACGATCGCGACAGCTTCATCGCCTATGTCAACCGCTACAAATCGACCAAGACACGGATCTTCGCCGAAGCCGGTTTCCTGCGCTCCGACGGAAAAGCGCGGGTGATCGCGGTCTTCGACTATCACCTGAATAGCGATGAACCCCAGCGCTGGAAGCACGTCGCCACCTACTCACCGCGCTACTCCGATACGTGGGAGCGTTGGGAGACGCTCTGCGAGAACCCGATCAAGCAGGCAGAGCTTGCTGAGATTATCGAGGAAAACCGGGTCGACATCGTGGACCCGAGCGCTGCGAGCCTTCTCGACATCATCAAGACTTTCAAGGCCAGCCGGAAGGTGGAGTTCAACTCGCTCACCTACCAGCCCGACGGCGGCGTGATCCTGAACTACTCGGAACAGGCCAACGCCAGCGGGCAATCGACGGTGATGCCGGAGAAGATCCAGGTCGGAATGCCGGTCTACTTCCGCGGCACGAAATACGCGGTCGACGTCTGGGTCCGCTACCGCGTCGGCGGAGGCGGCGTCACATTTCAGCTGAAGCGCGACCGACCCGACGTCATCGAAGACGAGGCCTTCGACGAACTGACGGTCGCCATAACGACGGGAACTGAGATCGAGGTCTACAGCGGCCTGATCGAGGGATCGAGCACTTAACCACGAGCACGACCCGGCCGCCTGTGTGGGGCGGTCGGGACCAAACTAGAAACAGGGGAACGACGATGAAAACGCCGTTAGTCGGAAAAATTATCGGGGTGGTCGCCGCGGTCACGGGGATCTCCAAGCTCGAACTTCTAGGGCCATGCCGGAGCGCCAGAATTGTGCCAGCGCGGCAGTTGCTGATGTGGCTCGCGGTGCGAGAGTACGGGCACGGAATTGCGCCGACCGCTCGCCTCCTCAACCGCGACCACACGACGGTTATCCACGCACTGAATGTTTACCCGGATCGCAAGGCGCGGTCCCCCGCGCTCCAGCTTTGGGAAGCGCGCTGCCTGGAAATTTTGATCAGCGCAGCTTGTTGCGAGGGCGCCATGACTGGCGTAGATGGCCACGGACATCGAGCAGAGTTCAGGGCGTGGTGCAAGGCGGGCGACGACGCATTCTGCAAGGACATGCTCGAGGCCGGATACAAGATGACGGTCCAGGCATTGGCAGGGCGCCAGCGGGTGGCAGCATGACGGGCAAAACCGCCGGACCACAAATGCATGCCGGAGTGTGCGCCCATGTCGTCCGGCACTCGATCGAGGCCGCGCTGATGGCTTTATCAGCCGGTCCCGACATCAGGCCGCTCATGTCGGCCAGCCTTCTCCTCTCTCAGGCGCTGGCGGAGATCAACACCTTCATCCGGGACGATGATCCGGCTGAGCCAGAGGGCCGCGATGAACCGACCGACTACACAAAACCAATCGACGATTATTCACTGTTTCCGAAGCCGCCCCATGGATAAGCTGCTCACGGTCGCAGAGGTGCGCGAAAAACTGCCGCTCAAGATCAGTGAGCGGGCCTTGCGCCAAAGGTTGCGCGCAAGCGGGGTTGCCATCGAGCATAGTGCCCTGGCGTGATTTGAGTTTGACCGCAGAACAAGCCTTGGCCACTCCGGCAATGGACGGCTGGGCGAGGCGATCAGCGTACCAGCCGCGAAGCGAAGGCGGCCTCGGACCTAGAAACACTGCACGCGGCGCCAAGGTTGGCAGACCGCGTGGGAAATGAGGAGCCAGCGATAGGTGTCTCGCAGATTAGAAGCGCGCAGAACTCACGGCTCATTCGCTGATCTCGTGGGAGGCCGAGCTGTCGTCATTGACGCGACGTGTGAGCGATGCGGTATCAAGATCGGAAGCAAAAAACGTTACTGCGCTCCATGTGCTGCTGATCGTTACGAAGAGACGGTGGCCGCGAATAAGGCCAAGTACAAAGCGCAGCGCGAAGCTGCAAAACGAACTGCAAAAGGATGAGGCCGCAAATGCAGTTGATGTGCTGCGAGCAAGTGATTGAGAACGAGATCAAGCATGGCGTGCGGCGCAAGGATGTGGCCATAACGTACGCGATGACGGTGCGATCCGAGGCCATGGGGCGCAAGACGAATTGGAAGCGGATCAACGCGGCCATACTCGCGAAGTGGGGCAGGCGCGGGCTGATGGCTGTCAAGAACCGTGCGCATGGAATTTTGGAAGGCCGGATAGACCCGTCGTCATAGGAGGAGCCAACCGTGGCCGATCTTCGAGACATGACGCATGATGAGGCGGAGCGGCAAAGGCATCGCAGCCATGAACGCCGCGATGCGGAATGTCATCAGTGCCCGTACTGCGATGCGTTGTCCGGCGTATCGTCGGGCACTCCTGACCCGGCCGTGCTGCGCTGTCACGATTGCGGGAGGAGCGTTGCCTTGGCCGACAGCGAGACGGTGTTGCGCTCGAGACGGACGAGGATTGGTCGGATCTCGCGCGTGACGTCATCGCCGGTCTCAATAGCGATGTTCTGACCGACGCCAGGTTCGTGACGAACGCCAAGGCACAATGAGGCTTCTACAGCGGCTTAGGCGCCGGCTTCCACAGCAAGCTCGTCAGCGTGGCGTCAGGTGCCGTCCGGCCGTGGAGACTGGCGACGATTGATCCGCCCAAATAGGCTGCCGCGCACATCACGATGACGCGCCCGCCGATCACCACCCAAGGAGTTTTAGAACGGCCTCGACCTTGGCCGCGAGCAGGCACAGCACCACACCCGCACCGATCGTGTACTTCGCTTCCCCCGTGTCCGTATCCCCCTCTTCGAGTTGGGGAAGGATCGATGACGACGCGGGGCTCGGATGATGCCCTAGGTGAATGTGCAGGTCCCGACCGACATGCAGCCGAATATTCACGCGCTCTCGCCAAGATGGCCGGGGCGTCGGCAATGAGGCTGGAAAGTCGGGAAGCTCTGTCATTGATCATGGTCATCCGACATCTAGCCTCCTTACGGGGCGATCGTTTTTAGGAACGTGTCGATCGGGTCAACGGGAGCCGGTGCGGGTGCCTTCTTGTGAGCGCGCCGCAGCACGGGGGGAGCCACCACCGGAGCCGGATCTGGGGCCGGAGCGACGATCGACGCCGGAGGCTGCTGGGGATCAAGCTTTCCGATCGCTGTCTGCACAAGGCCCTGCGTCTGCGAGCCCTGGTCCAGTAGGACCTGTAGCTTCGCAATGATCGCGTCAAAGTGAGCGTCCGAAATCGGAGGCGGGATCGCCTTGACTTCCTCGTGCGGCGCGGAAACGCTGGCCTTTACATGCCTCGAAAAGGCGTAATCGAAATACGCATCGACAGCCCAGGCGATCGATGCGAAGCCGAGAAACACAGCGAGGGCCTGGGCAACCCATTTGGGCATGGCGGCTGCAATCTTGACGCCCATGCCCGAGAGCCAGCCTGTGACAACGCCAGCGACGGTCGCCGTGGACGGCGGAACCTGGGTGGGATCGCTCACGGCAGTGCTCCTTCGATGGACTTCACAACCTTGCGGACCCGCGCGCGAATCGGACTGGCGGCCCTGTCGATCGATGATGTCTCGATGCCGCCGGCCACAGTGCAATCGGCGTCGAAAAGGATATCGGACGAGTGGATGCCGAGCCGGAGGAGCGCCGGGGCTTCCATGGGGATCAAGAATGCGGCGTCGCGGACCTCGATCACCTTGGCTGCGCGCGCCGACGACCCGCTCTTGATCTCGTAGGTTTCGATCTGGCCGCCGGCAAGGACACCCGTCGCGACCTTACCGGACGTCACGCTGTTCTCGTTGCGCTCGATGAGGTCCATGCTCGCCACCGATCGGATGCCGCCGGTGTTGCCGTTGATGACGTGAGTGCGGCCCTTGAATGCCCCGTCAGCCCGGAAGGCAAGGATGCGGTCGGATAGCTCCGACTGCATCGTCTTGAGCCAGATATCCTGGCTTTCGGCATTCCAGCCGGCGAACGACCGGACATTGCTGATCGAGCATTCAACGCGCCCGTCGGCCAAAGCCGGGCTCGCAAGTAGTAGGGCCGCCAGAAGGACGCGCATCATGTTCAATTCCCTTTATGCTTCCGCTTCTGGGCCTCGGGGGCCTCCTTTTCGACGATGACAAACCAAGGCGCCGGGGCGCCCTGGCTACTCTCGCGGCGCTTAAACGACCCCAGCCAGGGCCTTAGCTGCGCCAGCGTCCTTAAGGACGGTGACGTAGGCTGCGGTGTTGCCGTTGTGGAGGAGGGCGTGGAGCTTGGCCAGATTGACCAGCAGGAGAGCGCCAGCACCAACGCTAGCGGCAGTAGCACCACTGGAGCGAAGCGGATCCAGAAAGGCCTTCAGCGTATCCGGGGCCGTACCGCCTCCCGCCTGCAGCTTCACATTCAACTCGTTGAGCATCTGATCCACAGTGGCATCGCCAGTCGGGGTCAGCACGAAGGCGTTCGGGCTGACGACGGTGACGTTGGTCCCGTCAAATTTGATAGTGCCAGCCGACACGAGCGCATTGATGGCGTTCGTCAGCGCCGGATCGGGAGAGCCGGGCGTGGCGGGGATGCTGGCAGAGTTGCCGGGGGTACCAAGACCGGTGAAGGCGATCAGCTGATCCTGCGTCGCCGTGGAATTCGGCTGGGCATTCGAGAAGATCAGGATGGCATCGTTTAGGATGGTTGCGTCGAAGTTGGCGGTAGCCATTGTCGTGTGCTCCTTGCGTGGGTTTTAAGTTAGGGGTGCGTCAGGCGCTCTCGGCCGCAGGCTCGACCAGCGTCGGCTTCGGGCGCTCGGCCTTCGCTTGTTCTGCATCGGCTGTTTCGACGGCCTTGGCCGCGTCGAATAGGCCGCGGATTGCGGAATAGGCGTTCATGCCAGAATCGAACTGATCGCCCGACATCGTTTTGAGCCCAGCCTGCATCAGCAGGATGCAGTTACTCGCAAGTGGGTCGGTGAATTGCACCTTCATAGCGTGACCTTTCAATTGATCGGTTTGCCTTCGGCAAGGGCTGCCTCAAGCGTGATCGGTTCGGCAACGAGTGTGATGGTCTTTCCTTCAAGGCGCTCGATGCGCTGCACGAGGTCCTGATTGGCGGCCCAAAGAACAGCCAACATCGTGTCCTTGTCCAGGAAGTGGAAGTCGGACCACACACGCCCGTCCGGCGTGGTCTGGGGAATAGCGACGACAGCCTCGCCCAATCCCGCATTACCCACATCCTGCGAGTAGAAGCCGATTTTTGGGCTGGTGTCGGCGCGACCGTCGTTCCACTGGTACATGACAGTGGGAACTTTCATAACCATCGCGGAGGCATCGGCCGGATTCATCACACCGTTGTGGGTCTTTGCGCGACGATCCGAGTTAACGTCGATCTCGCCATGGCACGCGATGCGGTTGTCTACCTCCATTCCCCAATAGCCATTCGGGGCGGTCGTGATGCCGAGCGCAGCGGTCCCGTTGTGATATGAATAGTTGCCGGACAGCGTGGCACCGTCGGCACGCGAGAAACGGCATTTGATCGTGCCGGGAGCGGTCGGGCCAACACCAAAGGCACCGGTCACATTCGTTGTAGAACCCGTGCCACCCAAGTTGATCGTGCCGCCCGTCGCGCCCTGATCGATGTTGATCGTCTTGGCAAACGCGGTGCTGCCGATATTGATGCCGCCGGTGCCGCAATTGACCGCGACCGATGTGGCGCCGGTCGTGTTGCCGATGGTGATCGGCTGTGCAGATGCGGCCGTGCCAATATTCAAAAAGCCCGTGGGGCCACAGTTTACACTGACGTTTGTGTTGATCGTCGTATTGCCGATGTTGATGGTCTGAGCGTTTGCGCTCGTACCGATGGCAATGTTCGTTTGCGCGCTGTCGCCGATGATGACATTGCCGCCGGTCGGGGCGCGGAGATAGACGTTTCCGGTGCCCGCCTGAATGACAACGCTTGATGCGCCAGTCTGATTGCCGATGGTGATCGTTTTGGCGACAGCGTTGGAGCCGAAGCCGAGCGAGTTCGTGCCCAAGCTATCGAAGACGGTCGGACCTTGCCCGGTGAACGTGGCCGTCGCGCTATCCACTTGGAAGCGGGCGACGTTGTTCGTGACGATGTTCAGCAGATTGGCGTCGGCCGTACCCAGCACGCCGGTCGCGGCGAAGGCGTTGCCACCCTGGTTAAATGTGGTCGAGCCACCAAGGCCGATGGCGGCCTGATAGAGACCGACGATAGCGACCGCGGGGGCTGCCACGTTGGTGACAATGGCAAAATATTCACGGGCAAACCCGGGCGAGACTTGAGTGGTGCCAGACAGCGTGACACCAGCGCCCGCACCGATGGTCAGAACGCCAGAATTGCTGTTCTGAATGGTAAGGTCGATAACGGTGCCGACGACGGCACCCGGAATGGCCGCTATGATGTTGGCGGCCGTGTCGGTGGTATCGGTGACGGATGCCGCGGCGGAGCGACTGATGACGCCACCGTAAATTTGTGCGGCAGTCAGCGTCACTCCGGCAGCGTTCGCGATGGCCGCCAGCGAGCCAATCAAGCCCGAAGCCGCAGGACCGATGATCGTATCGGTCCCCGCCTTCAGGTTCGTTGGCACGCCGGCATTATTGTAGATCGGGGTGCGTATGGCCATCGCTCTCGCTCCAGTGTTCGCGCTACGGCGCTATTAGTTTGCGAAGAACGGACCGACACTGGTGTCGACCTTCAACGTGGTGGTGTCGATGGCGATACCAATCGGCGCCTGATACGAGCCCGACGCGGTCGGAGCTACGGTGGTCAGCTTGCCGGCCGTGGTCGGGTCGACGTAGTAGAGCGAGCCCGGAGTGAGCGCGGCTGACCCGGTGATGGTGAGCCACGTACCAAGGTTGATGTTACCGTAGGTTATAATGCGACCGACCGCGGCAGCCGCGATCGAGGCGTCGAACACCAGACCGATGGTCCGTGCGGTGCCAAGAGCCGACGCAACAGCAAGGTTCACGGAGTCGGCGCCGGAGATATACACGGCCTGCCCCTGCGTGATCGCGGCAGCATTCGCGTTGGACATGTTCTCGATGTCCTGCGCCACCATCGGGACGGCCAGGGTGTCGGTCGACTTCATGTTGCCCATGATGCCGTTGTAATTGATGACGGGATTTACCTGTGCCATTGACGTGCTCCTAGTTCATGAACGGGGGCTGGATATCCAGCGCGAGGGTTGAGGTCGAAGCGGCCACGCCGATACGCAACTGCACGGTGCCGGCCGCCGTCGGAACCGTCGTCGTAAGTTGACCCGGAGCGGATGCCGATAGCCAGTAGACGGCGCCAGGCACAAGACTGGCGGCGCCGGTGATGGCGGTCCAATCCGTCAGGGTCAGAGACTGAGGCGTTGCCTGGCCAGGGAACCCCGGAGACGCCGCCGATTCCGCCAAGCCGATGAGCCCAACGGCATTTGCGTAGCTGTCGGCCTGAGCAACCTGCATCTTGCCGGAATTGTCGATCCGCACGGGCTGCCCTGCCCCGATCGCGCTGGCGCCGACAGCAGCCGTCAAAATGGATGCGCTGGCACCCATGGGCTCCCAGGAGAAAGTTACCGGGTTCCAATCGTAATCCACCCCACCAGCGAAGGCGGTCCAGCCGGGCTGACCCGAGGGAATAGCCGTCTGCAGCGCGGCCAAAGAGGCGAACTGGCCAATATAGCCAGATGATCCGCCGGAACCCGATCCACCGTAAATTCCTACTGGCATATCACGGCCCATACCAAGCGTTGACGTTCCCGGGCATGTCGAAGGTGCTCTTCACGAAGATGAGATCGCCCGCCGACGTGGTGAGCTGCGTTTCAAGATCCGGAAGCAGCTTCTGCGTGTTGTTGTTCTGTGCGACGGGCGGCATTGCCGCGCCGACGAAAATGAGCACCGGGAAACGCCCGGTGTTCGAAAGCACGGTGGGGTTAAGCGCGCCGTTGTTGATCTGCACCCAAACGTTGGGCGGCAACGGGTAATCGATCATCGTCGAACCCATCAGCGAGTCTCCCCGTTGGCGGTTTTGACGATGGTTTTAAAGGTCGCCTCGCGCGCAACGACGTCCGACTGCAAGTTGGTCAGAGTGGCGATGGCATCGCCCTCGGACCTCTCCTTGCAACCGTAGCCGTCCTCAAGCTCGTGCACAGAGTAGAACTGCCCGCGCTTGCGCTCGGGCAGGCACTTTGCCGGCACTTTTTTAACCAGCAGATTCGGAGCGATCGGCGCCGGCTCAATGACTTTTGAGAGGTGCACTTCCTGGGCGGGGTGTGAGCACGCGCTCAACAGGAATGCGGCAGCTGCTGCAATCAGCGGGAAGGGGCTTCTCTTCTCGTGCGGCTTGTACGGCATTCAGCTGCTCCTGGAATTCACGCTTGGTCTGCTCGAGCGTTTCGGCATGCTGCTTATCGGCAGCCGCTACGCGGGAACGCGCGGTCTGTTCTGATTTTTCGAGCGCCGCATTGATCGCCGCTAGCTTCTTCTGCCATTCGGTGTCGCGAGCCCCTTCGGCTGCGATGACGGCGGAATGCACGAGCGAGACATGGACGGTTACGAGCGAGGCGGCAGCTACGCCGATCGCAATCAGGGCGATGCCGATTTTTCCACCGGGAACGACCCCGGTAATCGCGTCCCCAATCGTGCTCCCGATCGACATGGCATGCTCGCTATCTGCTCAAATCTAACCCGAGTTGATGCTTCAAAACCCGTCGCGCTTCCCGGCTATGCGCCAGGTGCCAAAGCCATGAGGCGAAGGCGAACCCGGCAATATAGAGGAACACGCGCTGCGACTGGCTGCTGCTGCTCGGAAGGCCCACGCGAGACATGAGGGATGTCGCTTTGTCAGCGGTAGCTAAAAGGCCGTCAATCGCACCGCCGTTGAAAAAGTGATCGATGGTGGCCAAAATGCTGCCGCCAGCCATAACCTGAGCCGCCGTCTTTTGTGCGCGGGCATCCCTGACGTCGGTGGAACCCAAATCGGCCAAGTCGTCTGACGTTGCATTGGCGCGCGATTCCGGGAGGGGGAAGCGCTTTGCGTCGGGGGAGTGGAGGGTATCCCGGGTCGCCGGATCGATGACGCCGGTGACCGGAAGGTTATGCTGATCCTGGAACGTCAGAACGGCAGATCGCGTGATTGCCCCATGATCGCCGTCCTCGGCCCCAGCGCGATAACCAAGCTCGTTCAGCCGTACCTGCGAGAGGCGGCAAGCGTGCTCCTTGGCTTCGATGCAGACCTGGGCCGTGCGGTTCTGCCAGCCGTGCAGGAATTCACGGTCCTTCGGGCGTCGCTCGGCAAGGGTGACACAGAAGCTAGAGCGCTGCTCGGCGATGTTGTCGACGACGGAGGGAATGTCGGCGCCATTCGCTGCGGCCACGTCGTCGTCGTTAAGGTGCCCCGTGTCAGGACGCCCGAGCGATCGCTGCAGGAATAGCGTGGCCTGCTTGATACCGAACAAGGTGGCGCTATCCACGGCGATCAGGTCGATTCCAGGCGGCAAGTCATCGCCGCGAATCGGCGTCCACTTTCTCGCCATGTAGTATTTCGATAGCTCGTCGCGCGTGACGCGCCGGAGCTTTGCCACGATAGCTGGATCCCAATTGCGATCCTCGCATTGAGGCAGACCGTGGAAGGCGCAATATTCGTTGTAAGTATAACCACTTAGGGTTGGTCCGCCGCTGTCGGCGGGGTTGTTGTCCCAACCGCCCTCCTTCTCCAGGATGGCGGCAAAGGCGATCGGCCAGGCGTCCCTCATGATGCCCCCCCGCGCACATCGGCGGCGAACTCCGCCAAGACGGCATCCACGTTGGCCCCTGAGCCCAAGGCATCGAGGGCGCGGCTCTTGGCCCCGTCGATGGCGAGGATTTCGTGATGAGCCGCGGCGCGGCGCACCAGAATGTCGGCTCGATAGTCATCGAGCGATAGTCCGGCAGCCGCGGCGCCGTCACGAAGCATGTTCAAAGACGCATCGCTGCCCCGGATTGAGCGCGTGGCGGCCTCGGCGCGAACCTCGTCGGCCTCCGACCAGAGAGCCTTCGTTGCCGCCGTGGCTGCCTCCAGGACCGCCTGCGCCGCATCGCGAGCGTCAAAGACCGGCCGCACGGGAGAAGTACCCCCGGCACCCTGCGGAGCGGTCACTGCCGCAGGGGCCGGGAGCGGTTGGCCCAGCACGCCGGGGATAGCCGACGAGGTGTGGTCCAGGCCAATTCTGTTGATGGGGACGGGCTGAGCCGTGGAAGGATTTTCCACATTCGGGGCCTGCTGACTGGGGGCGCCGTAGATGGTGACGTGGTGCGAAGCGGTGGCGGGCGCAGCCGGAGGGCTCTGCACGACGACAACGGTTGGCTGCGCCGCAGTGGGCGCGGCGGCGGAGGGCTGGCTGGCAACGCGGGGGCGGGCCTTCCACCAGCGATCATCACGGAAGTCCGCTGGAATCGGCGCCATGACGGACAGCGCCCGAGAGCACGCGCGCAAGGCATCGATCTCGTATCCCATCTGATCGGCCGCAGATCCTCCCTCGCGGAGTAGCGTCATCTGCCGGTGGGCCGGATAAAGCGCAAGTATGCGTCGGCGGCATTCGTCTTTGACCGCAGCCTCGGTTGGCGCGGCCGAAGTCTGCAAGAGCGATCCGTCGGCGCCAACGGCCATGCCAGCGACGACGGTGCCTGCTGGCGCTTGGCGCGTATCTGCGTCGGCAGGAACTCCGTGCCCCCCGCGCCAAACGTGGGAGACGGCGCCATTCAAGACAAGGAATTGGTCCATGATTACCCCAGTGAGATCGTAGTTATTTCAACCATGCCGTAGACCTCGTTGACGCCCGGAAGCGACGCGGCCAAGCCCAAGATGGTCGCGCTTGTGAAGCCTGCAATGATGAAGTGAAGCTCGAACGGCGTGCCGGCGGCAGGCGACGTCACAACGCCGCGAACCTCAAGCCATTCATCGTCGCCAACCGTGCCGCCGTCGGTGACGATGGGATTGCCGGTCAGCGCCGCAACGGCAACGTTCGTCGATACGAACTTTGCGACTGCGCCAGTAAATGACCCCGTAACTTTGCGCTTGGCCCGGATCAAGAATTTGCCCTTCGGCAGCATGATCTGGTTGCCGGCGAGCGTCAGTCCGGCGATGTTGGAAAAGTCGATGGTGTTGAGGTTAGCGCGCGTCTCGACACCGGATGAGGGTGTCGATCCATGTGCCGTCAGAGACGCAGTTCCCGAGACGTACTCGTCGCGAATAACGGCAACGCTAGCGAGCGTGCTTGTCGAGCTTGCCGAGACTGCAGATGCAATCAGATCCTTGATGATGTCGAAGCGGTTCACCCATTGCGTGCCGGAATAGATCAGAGTGCGGGGCGCCGACGTTGAGACCCCCGCCGCATTCGTCCCCGTCTCAAGCTCATCGAGAACAACGCATTCGTCTCCGGTGGATGGCCGATGCACGGTAAAAGTCCCGTCTCCCCGGCTCGTATAGATGGCATCGACCAGGAACCCGGTCGCGGCAGTCGACGGCATCAGGTAGGACAAGCCGACGGCAGCAGCGGGCGGGGGCGTCGTCTGCTGCCGGGTTTGAGCCACATAGTAGCTGGGGGTTGGTGCCGTTTGAGCAATGACCCGATAGCCAGCGCCAGTGGCCAAGATGAGGGTCGTTGATCCGCTGCCGGTAATGGCGATCGCGCTCCCTTGCCCCGCGATGGGCAGCGCGACGACACCGCCAGGGCCATCGCTGGTGATGCCGATGATCCGACCAGCCGTAACAGTGCTGATGTCCGGCAGCTGTGCGATGACAGCCGCCGATGACGACGGAATATCGATCACGGAGCCAAAATCAGCCGGAGCGATCGAGACGGACGTGCCGGTCCTGGACGTCACCGAAAACGACGGGGCCGCGAAGGCGGAAGCCGAAGCCACAGCATCGGGAGAGGCGAGCACGAGGCCATCAATCGTGCGCGTGGTCCCGTTCGGCCAGGTGATGGTGGCCCGATAGGAGCGTCCGGTGGGGGTAAGCCAGAGCGGCGGGAGGCGGCCAAAGCTGTCGGCCGCGACCGATGTGCCCCATGCCGCGAGTGGATCAAGGGCGGGGGATTTGAAGGCGGTCAACGGGAGATTTGTCTGGCCGTCGGTGAACGCAACAGACCAGCCTGAGAGCGGGCCGCTGTGGTCGACGAACTGCGTGATCGGCAGGATGAACGGCGCGGACATGAGTATCCCGTGGGTGGGGGGCGGATACGCACGCGACAAAGGGAGAGGATTACGACGGCAGACGAGGTGGGCGCGGATCGCGGAAGGCGTTAGGCTGCATTTCGTTGCGGTCACCGCCGGAGAGAATGCCAGACTGCTGCTCCATCTTCTTCTTGAGCAGGGCCTGCTGGTAGAACGGCGACGCGAGCGGCGTTAGTTCCGCCGGGATGGCCTGCGGAGGAGCCGGCATTGGTGGAGGTGGCATCATCGCTCCAGACTGCGGCCCCATCGGAGGGCCGCCGGGAGGAGGGCCAGACGGGTGCATCATGGGCGGACCAGGGGCCGGGCCACCAGGACCGCCGGGACCAGGCGGGCCACCAGCAAAGGCATTCATGCGGGGGTCCATCATTGCGGGTAACCTTTCGGGTAGCGCGGGGCACCGTTGAACTGGCCGCCGCCGGACCGCGGCTGGAAGGTGGAATGGTGGGCCGGTTGACTGGAATTATTTTCCACGCTATTATCCTCCCTGAAGGCGTTGGTGGCAGCGCCTGCTCCGACCATCATAGGAACAGCCAGCGTGCCCTTGCCAAACATACTCTGCCATTCGGCCTCGGTCCTAGGTGGGCGTCCGTTGGCAGCGACAAAGCTGTCTACGTTTTTGTTGGTTTGGGATGTTCGTCCGTTGATATTTTTGATTGAGCCACCAGCAGAGCCGACTGCGCGCTGAATTGTATCGTTGAAAGCTGTCGTTGGAATTCTTCCGCCAGCTTGTTGAATCTGATCAGCATACTTCATGCGGATCATTTCCCGGAGAGGATCGGATGGACCAGGGTAAGCTGCACCAAGTGAGGGACCGGGCGTCTGAGTTGACTGTTGATTTGATAAATCTCCTTGAGTCTGTGTCGCCTGACCTGCGCCGGGAGCTACTGGAGGAGTTCCTGGACCATTTGCTGGAGGTGATCCCGGACCTTGATGCGCCGCCGGAACCACCGAAGAACTACCGCGTTGACCCTGACCCGACGGCACCACGTTGGCCACAGCAGGTTTAGGATTATCTGAAGGCCCTGACGCCTGACCAATTCGCGTTTGAGATTGCGCGGCTGGAGACCCAGCTTGGCCCGGATGAAGACGAGGATCTGGAACCTTGCTTCGAGCGACAGCCGCTTCTGAGTGCGCATCCCATGCGGCGGCAGGCTTGACCATCCAATCGCGGAGCTTCGCGCCAGCAACACCCTCCAGGCCGCCGGTTCCGGCTGCTACTGCCAATCTCTGAAGTCCCGTTACCCCTAGAACGGCCTCCATGGCTCGGCTTTGAACGGAGTCTTTATCGCTGCCGAGGCTATCCGCGTAGGCTTTGGCTTGCGCCTTCTCGTTCCCGTCAGGAAGCAGGGCGGCGTATTTTTCGTAAGCCTTTTTATCAACGTTGTAGTTTGGCCCGACAGCCATATTCACGCCCTCGGGGAACTGCTCTGCGAGGTACATCGCCCCCGTACCGGCAGCCGCTGGCATGACATACTTGTCGACGACCAAATTGGTTGGACCCGATGCAGCCCGCGAAGCATACCCGAGCCCAATGGCAGCCGGAACACCAGCGACAAGCGGACCAGCGATCTCCCCGTAGGTTTTGCCAAAGTTCGTCTTCTTGAAATCGAAGTTGTTTTTAAGCTCGTCGTCGCGTGCAGTTTCCGCGACGCGGACTTGTCGCTCCCTGGCTGCCTTCGCCGCCTCTCGTTCATTGCCACCTTTCGCCGACTCACGGTCAACAACCGCCTTGGCAATGGCAGCGGCATCATCATGCCAGCCCTTGCGCTGCAACGTCGTGATGCTGCTGTCTGCCGGCTGATTGAACTGCTGCATGAGATAGCGATATTGCGTGTTCTCGGCAGGCGTTGCGCCAGGAAGATCGGGGATGCCGCTTGGCGCTTGGGGTGGTTGCTTTTTCGACGTATCCGCAGCGGCGGATGGAGCGATGCCACCGAGGTCTTTGACGCCTGCCGCAGCAAGGCCAGTAGCCCCAATCCCGAGCGCCGCCTTATATGCACCCAAGGAAGGAACCGTCATGGCGGTGTTGACGCCGGCAGCCGTTAGGTTGGGAATGGATGGATCTTGATAGGCGCGGTGAACCGACCCAACGACGTGTCCAAGATGGTCGTACTCGGCAGAGAGCACAGCAGACGCTGCGTTTTCTCCACGATTGGTCAGGCGCTGCTCAAGAGTGTCGTAATATCCTGCAGCTTTAAACGGATCGCGGCTCTCGCCGGGACCAGTACCGCGAAGCTCGGCCTGTCGCGGGCCGGGCGCCGGCAAGCGGTCGGGCGTCGCCTCCGACACGTCCGGAAAGCGCGGCTGGTTGCCGCCGTAGCGGTCCACCATCTCCTGTCCCGGAGATGCAGCGGGCGGCAAGCCACGCTCCGCACGCATCGCGTTGATGCGGTCGTAGTTGTCGGGAGGGTTCGACTGATCCTCCGCCATGTGCTGCGCGTGAAGCTGCGTGACGGCGTCGGCGAACCCGGGCCTGATCTGGGGAGACAAGTCAGCCATCAGCGTGCTCCCTGCAAATCTTCGGTGGATCGTCGCGACGCGATAGGAACCCCGTAGGTCAGCGCCGGGTTGCGGGTGAACGGGTCGATCCGCTGCGTCTGCTGCCGGTTCGCCTGGAAACCGTCGAAGATGCGCCGCAGCTCGTCAATCCCCTGGCGGCTCATCAGGTTGTTGGTGGCGTCGTTGCGTTGCCGCTGCGCCTCTCCGGAAACCATTTCAACCAAGTGCTGACCCGCCTCGCCGAAGCGGCCATGGAGGAGCGCTCCGCCCGCGTTGATGGCGGCGTTGCCCTTGGTCATGCGGGCGATATTGTAGGCGGTATCGGAATTGCCATAAAGCGTGTTGCCGAGCTGAGTTTGAAGCTTCACGTTATGGAGCGCGCTGATCACGTTGGACCCGGCATCCCGCCCGAGCACGGTCATCAGGCGAGCTTTGCCCTCGGCAGAGAGAAGCTGATTGATGACGCCGGACGGGTTGCCGTTGGGCGCGCGGTAGATCGCCTGCGCGATGGCCTCGCCCCACGAGGAGCGGAACTCGTTGACGATCTCTCGGGAATTGGTGGCTCGCGCCTCGGCTTGGTTTAGGTCAGCACGGCTAGGTCGATCGGCGATTGAGCCGTTTTGAAACCGGGCCTGAGCCGCATTGAACCGCATGGTCTCGCGGCGCATGTCGAGGTCGGTCTCGCGGAGGCGCTGCTGGGCCTGCTGATAGAACTGCAGGCTCGGGTGGTTGCGGTCGCCTGCTGTGACGGGGAGGCTTGCTCCCTGTTCGGTCGCGTCCATGATGCCGCGGATGCGCGCGAAATTGGTCCGCAGCTCATGGTGGGGGGCGAGGAGCTGATCGGCCTGGCCGGAGAACCACTCCTTCAGCTGGCGGGCCTGCAGGGCGATGCTCGGGTCCTGGCCCATCTGCGGCTTTGAGTTAAGCACCAGGTCGTGGTGGATGTCCACGAGCTGGCGCGGCGTTAGGTACTGCTGTCCCTCGGTCGAGGCGGTGCCGTCAGACGGGCGCCACGCCGGCCGGCCGGCACCGCCGTTGCGGATCTGCTCGGCATTTGCCGCGTACTCTAGTGCCCGCCTGAAGACGGGGTTCGTTTCCATCCCGCCGAAGCTCGGAACGTTGACCATCGGCTCACGGGCTGTCGCGTCGTTGTATGCCTGCTTGGCGGCGTCCAGACGGGACCCGAGCGCCCTCTGGTCACCCATGCGGTCCTGCGAACCAAGTGCCGTCTCAACGCGGTCGGCGACTTGCTGCCCGAGTTGGTCCTTGCGCTCCATGAAAGCGGCACGGGCCTCGTCGGCTCCTGCACCATCCTGGCGAGCTGCATCGCGGGCGACGCGCTCCATGTTGGTGGCTGTGCGGACCTCGGGGCGCATCTCCACGGTCTGGCGCGCGAGCACGTTGGCGGCAGCAAGGCGATTAGCGCGCGAAGCGACTGCGTCGGTCTGCCCGGCAATGGCGTCGACGTGGGAGCGGTCGATCAGTGGAGCGTTGGGGTTCGCTGGATCGACCGGAATCGCCCGCATCCGGCTCGCTACCTGGGCCGGGCTCTCCCCTTGGGCTAAGCGGTCAGCGATCAGGTTCGCGACATCCCCGTGCATCGTGTAGAGCGGGTTGCCCGTGGCCGGGTCTATATGAACGGGCGCCTGAACCGGAACCTCCGCTGGCAGGCGTGTGCTCTGCCGCACGGGACCGGCCTTGATGGCCTCCAACGGGTTCAGGTTATCGTACTGCGCGCGGATCGCCTGGTCCTGCGCGCCGATGTCGGCGACGTGCTCGGGGCGCACGGACGCCGAGCGTTGTGCGTAGTCGGCATGGATGGCGGCCGGGTCCTCTCCTGCCTGCAAGCGGTCGGCGATGTCGCGCGCCTCCTCCGGGCGCAGGCCCGAGTTCCGGGGCGGCTGCACGTTGACGCGCTCTGCCATTTGCGATGGCGTGACGCCGTCGTAGTCCATGGCGCGCATGACGGAATCGGTCGCGGCGCCACCCGGGTTGCGGAAGTCGGCGAGCGCTTGATCGGCGCCGGGTAAAACCTTGTGGTAAGCCCAGTTGGTGAGCCGCACGCCGTTGTGGATGACGGGCCCGAGGATGGCGCCGGTTGCGGCCCCCGTGACGCCCTCGCTGAACGCTTGGCCTGGGATGTCGGCGAGCGTCTTGTCGGGGTTCGTGATCGTGTCGCCGATGCCGTGGGCAAGCCCTTGAGCGCCTCCGACTTTGGCGCTGGTACGGGCGACCTGACCAAGCGTGTTCGCCTCCAGGTTCGGCAGGAGGGCCGTGCGGGCGGCCGCACGGACCGGGTTGGCGTAGCGCGCGAGCGCCGCGGGTCCAGCGACCTCGGGGACGGACGCAAGTGCGGCGCCCTGCCCAATCACACCCAGCGCATCGCCAGCAAACGCACTCCAGGGGTTCTGATCGCGGCCGGCGTTCAGGCGTTCGCGGCCAAGCGCGCCGTTGGCGAGCCCGAAGGAGCCCGTGTCGGCGGCGGCACGTCCAACGGTCTCCAGCATGCCGACCTTGGGCTGGGCAGGTGCCCCGAGGCCGCTGGCATGCGACATGACCTCGTGGATGGTGTCGGTATCGGTGTTGTCGGGGAAGTTGATGGTGAGACCGTTCGGCCCGTTGACGGTGATGGTCATTTGAGCGCCCCCCAGCCCTTTAGCAGGATGCGCACGTCTTCAACTGAGCGAGCGAGAGCATAGACGCCGCCTGCCTGCACCCAGAGCTCGGCAACATCCCACTGGACATCCGAGACTCGCCCCTTGGTGGTTTTAAGCTCGATGCCATGCGCGCGACCGTTGATGATAATGACGAGGTCCGGAATGCCAGCAACAACGCCCATGGCCTTGAAGCGAGCGCCCTGCGCCTTGGATCTGGCCCCTCCATTGGCAGGATGGAACACAAGCACGTCCTTGCGCACAGCAGCCGCGACGAAGCGCATAACGGCGATTTGCAAGTCGTCTTCTTCGTGCCGGCGGGGCTTCTTCGGCATGCGCGTGATGTCACCCAGCGCAGTCTTGATGCGCTTAGCAAAGCTCGAGTTCGGATGGATATCCTCCAGGTTGACCCTCATCGCTCAAGGGTTCCTTCAGCCCGGACGGGTTGTTGCCCCTGAGCGCCGTACATGAGTTCATGTATTTTGCGTTGCACGGTCGTCATCTTGCTTCGGTCGGCGCCGCGCGTGAACGCTGCGGTCGGGTCTGCGGCAGGTGGCGCCGGGCCGGGAGCGGTGGTGGCGCCTGCCGTTGGGGCAGGTGCGGCCTGGCCTGGGCTCCAGTCGACGATGGTATTGCCCTTGTCGTCCTTGCGGGCGTTGGTAAAGCCGCCGGGGCCGGCATAGGCCTTTGCCTCGCCTGCGGGGGCTGCAGGCGAGGCTGGTGCGCCAGGATGCGCCAGCTGATGGACGCCCTGATAATTTTGGGTCGTCAAGTGGTGGGTCAGCGAGAAGCTTTCTATAGCATCATCGAGCACCTGCGCCGCTTTATCCCGGTTCGACGCGGTCATGAACAGGCCCGCTGCGCGACCGGCGATGGCCTGCGACGTATCGGAGCCGCCAGAACCACGTGACGCCATCTGCAGCACTTCAAGCTGGTGCTGCAGGCGGAGCCCAAGCTGACGCGCTTCAGCGGCTCGAGTGCCCCCGAGCTTCTCCATGACGGCCTGATAATTCGGATTCGATGCGATATAGCCGACTGCCGCGTTGGCGACATCGGGGGGAGCCTCGGCGAGAATACGCTTCAAGCTTTGAAGCACGGCAACCTGCTCGCCGCCGTGGACCTGCTCGATCTCAATGTCGCCGTCCTTTTTGGCCGCGTTGACGTCCTTGGCCTTCTGGTAGGCCGTAACCGTGTTGATCACGTCGGGGTGCATCCCGTAGGCATCTCCGATCATGGCCATGCGGCCGGCCTCAGTGATGGCGGGCGGGCGTTGGCCGCGACCTGGCGCAATCGCGCCGCCGATGGCCGTCGTCGATCCAGGTGGGGTTGGGTCCGGCGGGAACGGGCTCGTTGCAGACCCGGTTGGCGCGAGCGTGATGCCGGGAACACCCGAGGCCTGCGCGGTTGCTGGCGGGCGTACAACGGACGCACCAGGCACGCCGGAAGGGGCGCCCTGCGACCGCAAAAGGTTGTCGAGGTAGGCTTGGTTCTGGTTCGGGGGCACGTTCACGCCCATCGCGGCCAAGCCCTGTGTCTTGAGGGCCTGCGCGAGGATCGGGTTTTCCTTCAGGGCCTTTGCATTGGTCTCGCCGATATCGGCGCGGCCCTTTTCGAGCGCCTGCTTTTGAATCTCATAGTTCGATAGCATCTGCGCGCGCTTCTGCCCCGTCTGCCAGTCCTCGCCGGGCTGCTGGAACGTCGACGGGTCGACACCGGCTGCCTGAGCGCGCTGTAGCGCGAACTGGTACTCGTCCGGGTTCGCGGCGCGCGAGACGACGCCAGCCCACTGGTTCTGCCGCTCGCTGCTCTTGGCGGCAACGCCGAAGCCAGCGTCAAGCTGACCTCCGGAGAACAGCGCGTTTTGGGCGCCCGAGAAGTCACCCTTGGAAGCGAGGCGCCCGGCCTCCTTCGTGTTGGCGTAGACTTCGGCCTCGCGGTCGGCCTGCACTTGCGCGCGGCTGTCTGCGTGGTTGGCACGGTCATTCGCCTGCGAGGCGTTGAAGGCGGAGTTGAAGTTTTGAGCGGCGTTGGAAGGTTGGATCGTGCCGACGGTGGGGCCAGCGTGCCAATCCGTGCTGATGTCACCCATGGTTCACATCCCTCATAGAAACGCCGCAAGGAACGAGGCTGGGTTGCTGCCGCCGCTCGAACCACCAAGGCCGCTGGCAAAGTCACCGAGGCCGCCCATGAAGGCATTCGCGCTGTTGATCGTTCCCGCAGCCTGCGCGTTCGCGGAGCCGATATGGGAGCTAGCCAGGCCGCCGGTCAGGTTGTTCTGGTTGCCGATGAAGGCATTACCCGTCGTCCATTGGTTCGTGGCGTCAGCGCCGCCCTGGCTGGTATATGAGCCCGCTATCCCCTTCGTCGCGTCAAGCCCGGCGTTCACGATCGGCGCCATGCCTTGCAGCTGTGCGGTCGTGTATTGCTGGCCGTAGCGGTTGGCGTTGTCTTGCAGCGCGCGAGCCTCGGCGCCAGACCCGAGCTTGCCGTCGCCGTACTGTGCGGTGGTCGAATCCATGGCGTATTTGTTGCCGGCCTGGAAGATCGGCGATTGCATCATCGCTGTCTGCGCGGTCGATTGCGCACCCGAGCCGTTCGCGCCCGAAAGGTTGGCATAGTTGGTGAAGGCCGTCTGACCGGTATCGGCGACGGGCTGCATCGTTCCGCGGTAGTTCGAAAATCCGTTGTCGAGGTAGTTTAGGGCCTTTGCCGATGTGTCCTTGATCGTGCCCTGGTTGGCATCGAAGCCCTTCTGATAATCGCCGGCAGCTTGCTGATAGCCAGCCGACTGCTGGGCCGCGGCGTCGCTGGCCGCGTTGCTGCCAAAAAATGCGTCGAACAGGCCCATGGCTCACCCTACCTTCTTTTGCAGAGCGGCGACCTGATCGCTGAGCGTGTTGATCGTGGTGGCCATGCGGGTGAAAAGTCCGAGCCACGCCTGATTGAGATTGCCGTCTGGCCCGGTCACCTTGAGGTCGTTGGGAACCACAAGGCGGGTGCCCCGCGCAAGTGCGGCGGAGGTCGGATTAGCCATAGGGGCCTCGCTGGGTGAATGCGGAGAAGTTCGGCGCGGCAGCCGTCTGGTTCTGCATCTGATAGATTGGCGACGAGGGCTGCTGCGCCAGCGGCAGCGGCTTCTGCTGCTTCTTCGGGTCGCTCGATGACGGAGATCGGAACGCATTGTCAGCCTGCGTCTGGCCGCCGTTCTGCCAAGGCAGCGTCTCGGGCGAAGGCGAGTTGCCGTAGGTCGGCAAGGACAGCGTCGGCAGCGTGCCATCGGAAGCGACGGTGCTTTGTCCCACGTTGCTGATGTCGCCAAGGCTAAGCAGCGCTTCGGGGTCCATGCCCGTTCCTCCAGAGGTTGGGTTGCTGAACCAAGAGGCCTCAGCCACGCGGCGATTATGCAAGCCCGGCAGCACATCGCCTCCGGCCTTGTCGTATTGGAGGAAGCGCTGTCGAGCGGCATCGTAGTCACCCGACTGAACGGCCTGCCCGAGGCCGCCATTCGTCCACTTGGTGCCGGAGTTGTAGGTCAGTGAGGTCAGCGCCTGCTTAACCCCCTCGGGGGCGTTGGGAGCGAAGCGCTCGACAGAAGATCGGGCATTCGCGATCTCGGCCTGGAAGCGACGCTCGGCCTCGGCGCGATCAATGACCTCGCCAGGGTAGCGGGCCTTGGTGCCGTAGCCGTTTGAGTTCTGGGCATAGTCCCACTGCGCGCGGGGCGCAAACCCCTCGAACTGCTTGATCTGCCCCAAATAGTTCATCTGCCCGCTGCCTCACGAAACTCCCGGTTGCCCGTTCACAAGAGCCGCCATCACGCACCGCGCGACGGGGGCTGGAATGGAAAGCTCGACCGTGCACCCCGCCCGTTGCCAAGTCCCAAGCTGCCTCCAGATGACCCGGCGTGTCTGGCCAGATCGTCCTAGGCTTTGGGGGACCGGGCCAAACCAAGTCCGGCCGCCGTCTTCGCTCAATCTGAGCATCACCACCGGCTCGTCAATCTCACCCTTGCCGGTATTCTGGCCAACTGCGGTAATGATGTCGGCGTGCAGCGAGTAGATGGTAAGCGGAGCCGGCCAGGGGTGGTCGATGTTCGTAACGAGGCGCATCACGAGCGGCTCGTCGCCGTCGTAGCCGTAGTCCTTGTCGAGCGCGTAAAGCTGCCCCGTCGCGATATCGCCGACAACGAGCTTCCCGCCGAACTCGACGGCGCCAACGCCACGCCAGCGGTTGCGCAGGTGCGTCTTGCGCTCGGTCCATTGCTGGGTTTCGAGGCTGTAGCGCAGGGTGAACGACGACCCGCTGACCTCGTAATAGGCCTGACCCGCGAGCGTGTAGGCCTGCGCCACGAGAGACGACTTGTCGGGCTCGGCTTCGATCATGCGCGACACGAAGGGCGTCGAAATATCGACCGGCTCGTAACCCTGCGCCATGCGCACGTTATTCTCGTTGTCGACCCAGAAGATGCGGTCCTTCACTTCTGCAATCGAGGCCGCGGAATAGGTGCCATAGGGGCGGGAGCCACCGCCCTGACGCGAGAAGGGGTCGTCGGTGTTGTCGGTCGGCGACCACACCTCAACCGAGGTCGCACCGATAAGCCAGACCTCGGCGCGGCGGGTCCAGATCCCGACGATGCCGTCAGGGGCACCCTCGTCGTTGTAGAACGATAGGCCGCCAACGTTCATTGAGTTGATGTCGGAGTAGGTAAACCGGCCATCCGAGTGCACGTACACGAAACGGCCGCGCACAAACGCCACGTCGACCGGGGGCGGCAGGGCGTCGGAAACGTACTGCGTCAGCACGCCATTCTTGAGATACCAGACCAGCCCCTCGCTCACGATGACGACGTCCGGCACTGCCAGCCGGTTCAGGGCAAACCGCACATGGTCGAAGCCCGGCAGGATTCCTACCTCTCGGAAGCTCCAGTTCGGATTGATCGCATAGAGCGCTTGGCCAGACACGACATAGAGCACGTTGCCGATCTTCTTCGAGCCCCGGTAAGGCCCCGTTGGCAGCAACGGCATGCCGGTGGGGTTGAGGCCGGGAGCCGCATAGAGGGCAACCGGGTTCTTCGCGTTCTTGCCCAGCGGCTCGGCATAGGCATTCTCAACGCTGCAACTATTATCCAACAAAAATCGACCTCTGTTTGAACTGAGGCCGAAACTTAGCGGGATGGGAGCGATGCCTTCCATTACCGTATCCTCACTGGTTCAGTCAGGGCTCGATCCGTAGACCACCCGGCACTAACGCGATGCCAAAGAGTACCCATGCGGATGCCACGCTCGCGGGCCCATTCGGCATTACAAAAACTCTCCCCTCAACGTCTCGTACGTGGCATCCTTGCTCACGTGATCCCTGAGCCAGCGCCGGATCGTATCGCGCCCAACGTCGGCATCCGGGGTCGCGAGCGCCAAAAGCAGGACGGGCAACGCGCCGAATGCGGGCGCGACCTGAATGGCGACTAGCCATGCGACGCGCTGGAACACGGCCAGCGGGATCTCCTCTTGAGGCCAGTACGCAAGCCGGTCCTCCAGCAACTCTGCGTACTGCTCCTCATATGCCTGCTCGATCTGCGATTGCATCGAAACAGGCAAATCCTCCCCCGGGCGGAGGAGGTTCATGCTGGTCGCCACCCGCAGAGCAAGCTCGGCTGGCGTACGGATGGGACCGGCCATGGGCTACCTCACTTCTTCTTCTGGTTGGGGACTGCGGGCGCCTTAACCGGCGCGGGGTCCGGCTCCGGTATCGATGCCGCCGCTACCTGTGGAGCAACCGGACGCACATCAGGGACGGGCGTCGGCGCCTTGGGCTGCTGGATGGCCTGAGACGAGGCCAGCTGCGCCTGCGTAAGCTCGGCTCGCTTCTTCGCGCGCTCCTGCTCCTCGGAAAGGCGCCTGGCCTCTGCCGCATTATGGGTCGCGAGCGCATCGCCGACCAGCGCGGACGTTTTCGCCTGAGCGGCCTGACGCGCCTCGCTGATGCGGCGGTTGAAGTCGGCATCCGCCGTGCTGACACGGGTGCGGGCGGATGCAAGAATTTGCTGGTTCTCTTGGGCGATGTCGATGGGCGGCAGGCCGTCGACCTTGAACGACGGATTGCGGCGAAGCTTCTCGATGATGGGATCGCCAGCGCCACCCGGAACGGGTAGCGGCACGTTCAGTTTGAAGTGATGCCCGAGCGTTTGAACCTCGGGGGGCGTGCTTCGATCGCCAGCAATGCCGACGTAGGTAACAGTGGTTTGGTTCGTCATGGGAGTGACCGCTCCTTTTTAGGCTTGGGTCCAGTTGGACCCGCCGGTTCCGTAAGGGCTCGCGCTACTTGCCAGCCCGCCTTCAAACGCAACGATATAACGGCTTGAGAAACGCCAATTTCACGAGCCCAAGCCGCGATCGTCTGCGACTTGCCTTGATACTGAAGGACGCGAGACGACCGGCGGTTGATGGCCTGCCCATTAGGCGTTGACCACGATACGTTACCTGGCTCGTACCCGCGCGAGTTATCGCTGCGGTCCACCGAGTAACCAGGTCCTGGCTTAGGACCAATGTGGTCGATGAATCGCTGGAAGCCTTCCGGCCCATGCCACTCTGGACACACCTTGATTCCGCGACCGCCATATCTCCCGTAATCCTTACTATTAAGGTTGTGACACCGGGCAATCATGCCAAGCCACGTGTTGTACTCAGAAGTGCGCTTACCCTTGCGACCATGGCCATGAACCGTGTGAGCCGCACTGTTGCGATCGAACAGATCACATCCACAGCTTACCGACCTAGGCAGGTTTGAGTGACGAACCTCCTTTGCCCCGCCGCACTCACACCGCACCAGCCAACGCGCCTTTCCGTCTGGAGCCTTGGGAGCCGCCGCTTCGACCGTTAAGCGCCCGAAGCGGCGACCAATCATGTCTGGTATCGATCTTGCCATTGTGGCCTCCTTCTTAAATCAGGAGAACACAATGTATATTCCTATTGGGGGTTAGCCAAGCTTAACAAAGGCAGTTACACAGCTATTGTCGATATAGTTTCCGCCCTGCATGTTGCGCTGGAATTTATTGCACCCGCGGCATTCCGTGATTCCGATGCCTTTCAGGTGCCCGTAGTCGTCGTCCTTGCGTTCGCGGAAGTCGGCATCCATGCCAAGACCGACCGCGATGGCCTGCGCGCCGACCAGGATGGCGCGGCCGTAGGCACCGGCAACGCCGGGGATGGTGCCGGCACCGATCGGGGTCATTTCCTGGATCTTACGGATGATGCACCCGTTCCATTCCAGGTCGCCGCCGGTGCGCATCGGGTTCTTGTTCCAACCCGAGCCCTCACGAGCCCGCGCGTTCTGATTGAACGCCAGAATGTCGGGATCGTACTGCGCCTGAGCGAAGGTAAAGGGATCGCAGAAGATCACCCAATATTCCTCGCCGTCGTCACCGATCTCGATGGGCGTCATGTGCGGGTTGGCCAGTTCGGCCGCCATCTTCATGCGGTCGACAATGTGGGCGCCGAACATATCGGTCGCCGCGTTCACGTTGCCGATCGAGGTCGCGAAATTGCCGGCGGCAAGGTTGGTCGAAGCGCCACCGAACACGATGCGGTCGGCGTTGTTCGTGGTCCAGGTGTTGAGCTGGGCGGGAGAGGCCTGGCTCGAGATAATGACCGGGGCCGGATCGCCCGGGAGCACCTGCGTCGCATCCGGGTTGACCAGCGACGGCAGGATGGTGACGCCGGGAGAGACGGAGAACATCGCGTCGATAATCGCGTCGCGAAGCTGCTCCTTCGACCAGGTCATCAAGTGCGGCCGAACCTGCGGCAGCGCCTTGGCGAAGGTCATATGCTCGTCGCGTTCGGTGAGCAGCACGCCGTTACGGAAGTACTCAACCGTGACGTTGTGCGAGAACCGCGCCAGGTCTTCTTCACGGCCCGCGAGCGGCATGTTGCCAGCAACGCCGCGCTTCTGCAGACGGCCCATGATCGGGAAGGTGATATTTTGACCACCCTTCTTCAGCTGCACGTCGATCTGAATGGGCATGGTGGCGTCCATGCCCATATACTTGTTAAAGCGATTTGTACGAACGTATTCAGTCATATACGTCGTTTTGAACAGCGGCAGATTGAAGCCTGACGGGTTCAAGGATTCAGTGCCGTAGCCTACTGCGTAAGACATAGAATGGGTGCTCCCCTAAGCGGTTCAGATTAGGCCGTCTGACGCTGCCCCTGGTCCACGCCGAGCCGCGCGTTCTTGCGCTGATCGAACATGGTGGCCAGGGAAGCCTTGGTGTCAGGCGGCGGTGCTGCCGGCAGCGTTCCGGTGCGGGGTACGCCCCCGAACGATGGCGGCAAGCGCGGCGGATTGGTGGGGGGCTGCTGACCGGCCGGAGCGCGCTGCTGCGGTGGTTTGCCTTGGGCCGAAGCGACCAGCTGAGCGAGAGCGTTCGGGTCCTGCAGCAATTCCTGGAACACCGCCTGACGCACCGCGTCGGGGGAGCCGCCATATTTCTGCGTTGTGACCTGCGTCTGGTACCACTGACACGCCGCGACGACGGGATTAGGCCGCGCCATGAACGAGTCTTTGAGACCAGCCGCCACCGCGGCATGCGTTGCTGCCTTGATGAGATCGCGCCCATAGACCGCCTCCGCGATGGAGTCGGACATATCGAGCTTGAGGTTTACGATCTCACCGCGGGCCTGCCCAAGCATGCCAACGATCGTGCTTTCAGCTACTTGCCGAACGACAGCCTGGATGGTTCGGGCGTACCCGAGCGGGTCCTGGATGACGTCCGGGATCTGGAAGTCCGGTGCAGCGGCTGGTGCCGGTTGCTGCCCCTGTGCGGCCCCCTGAACGAAGCCCCGCAGTTCGGCAATTTGAGCCGCCTGCTGGTTGAGCGCGGCAAGTAGCTGCTGAGACTGCGTCTCTGCAGTACGTGCGCGCTCGGTTGCTTCACGGAGACGAAACGACGGGACTAGGCCTTGGTCACCACCCTGCTCTTGCGACGGCGCCCCCTGTTGTCCCTGCGGTTGGCCTTCGTACTCCTGCTGGCCAGCGGGAGCGCCAAATGCGCCGTAGTTGTCATCGGGGGTCGGTGAAGGGCCACTCTGGTGGCCAGCTGGGAGGTTGTCGCCGCCAAAAGCAGCCACAAGGGCCGCCTGTGAAGCTTCAACCGAGGGGACGGTGGCAGTTCCGGTCATTTCTCGCGCCTTTCGTTGCGTCGATCACGTCAAGTTTTGCCCCTTCTCGGCGGGGTGCCGTCTTGCTTGGGGGAGCCCGCTCAAGCGGCGCGGAGCCTCGTGTCGTGAGGCCAGCCCGGATCGGCGACGCATTACATCCAGACACCCGGAGCCGACCGGGTGGAACGCGGAACCCAACAAAACGGAAAATTGTTTCATGTGAAACATCTGCCAGAAACGCGGCATAGCTGAGCAAAATCAGCGCGAGAGAGCAGCGTCAATCCGACGAGAGTGGAAAAAGCGACAGAGTGGCGGAATAGATATGGAAAATATTTCCACATTCGAGTAATGGTCGGGTCGCCACCAGGCACCTAACCAAGGGGATCGACCATGACGCCAACGAAAGAGCAGAGCGAAGCGCTCGAAAAATTCGCCACCGGCAAGAGCCTGCGCATCGGAGCCTTTGCGGGTTCGGGCAAGACCAGCACGATGAAGCTGCTATCCCGATCGACCTCGCGTGCCGGGGTGATGATGTGCTTCAACAAGAGCATCGCGGAGGACGCGGCCAAGAGCTTCCCTCGCAACGTTTCGTGCCAGACGACGCACGGGATGGCTTTCCGCTCCATGCGGGACGCCTACTCCACCGAGAAGCTGACGGGATCGCTGAACGGCGGATTCGTCGCCGCCAAGCTCCGCATCAACTCGCAGGACTACGGGGCTGGCATGGTGGTTCGTGGCCGCCAGCACGCCTTTCTGATCGTAGAAACCCTAAAGCGCTGGATGCGCTCCGACCGCCCCCAGGTGATGTGGTTCGACGTTCCGCTCGACGGCAAGCTTTCCACGTTGACCGATGATCTGGCCAAGCAGGTGGCCTTCCGCATCGCCAAGGACGCCCGCGACGTTTGGGAGAAGATGATCGACCCCAGGCACGAATTGCCGCTTGGGCACGACGGATACCTGAAGGCATGGGCGATGAAGCGGCCGGAGATCCCGTGCGACTTCCTGGTGCTCGACGAGGCTCAGGATACGAATCCAGTCGTGCTCGGGATTTTAAAAAATCAGCAGGCCCAGACTGCGTGTGTCGGCGATGCGCACCAATGCCAACCGGCGGGCACGATGGTGGCCGTTGTCACGAAGAAATCGACCAGTGGAGCCAAGGCCAAGGGCGCGACTTCTGCACGTGCGGAATGGGAGAGCGTGCCGATCGAGCGGATCAAGAGAGGCGATCGCGTCGTCTCGTACAACATCAGCGGGCGGCATCTGCGGGCCGACGGCGACCTCGTCACCAGGGTGGCTAGCCGTCAATTTTCAGGCAACCTCGTCCGCGTTTTTGTTGGAGGAAAGGTCATCGACTTCACGCCAAACCACCGATGCGTCGTCAAGATCAATGGCGGCCTAAAAGGCAAGCACGTCGTCTATTTGATGCGAAAAGGAGGTTCGTTCCGGATCGGTAAATCACAGGCTGGCTACACATCCCAGCATGGGCAACTCGGATTCATGGCCCGAGCATCTAACGAGGGCGCTGAGAAAGTGTGGGTTCTCAGTATTCACGACAGTGATCGGGAGGCGCGCATCGCAGAGGCGGTCACGGCTGCAAAATTCGGACTTCCAGTTATCATGTTCAAAGACAGCATGGCAAAGTCCAGATCCGCCAATCGCAACGGCGATCAGGCATACATAGACGCCGTATTTTCCGCGTTGGGCGATCTCACGCACAATGCCATCGCTGCTCTAAATGCCCATGGCCGGCATCTCGAATACCCAATCTGGAGGAAGGGCGCGGCAAACCTGAAAAATCGCCGAGTCACCGAAATCCACGCCTGCAATCTTATGGATGGAATGAACTTCATCAGTGGCTCAGAGCGTGGGCACGGGCGCCCGGATATGGCTCCCATCAAAGTCGAGCGCATCCCGTTTAGCGGCATCGTCTACTCGATCGAGGTTGCCAACGTCAAAACCTACATCGCAAACGGCTTCGTGACGCACAACTCCATCTATCAATGGCGCGGGGCGATGAACGCGATGAAGGAACTCCCATGCGAGCAAGAAGCGCGGCTCTCGATGTCGTTCCGCTTCGGGCAAGCCATCGCCGACGAAGCGACCGACGTGCTGCGGCTGCTGGGCGAAACGCTGCCCTTGCGCGGCAACCCGAACATGGCAAGCATGGTCGGGCCGGTGGAGCTTCCCGACGCGGAGTTGTTCCGCACGAATGGCCGCTTGATCGAGGCCCTGATCGACTACATCCAAACCGGCTTGCGGCCGATGGTAGTGGGCGGAGTGAATGATATCCTCGCCATGGTCGACGGCAGCGAGAAGCTGATGCGCGGCCAGCCGGTAGAGTACCCGCTCGAACTGTTCGGGTTCTCCCACTGGGGTGAGGTTCAGGAGGCCAGCGAGCGCGAAGACGGCCAGGAACTGCGCCGCTGGGTCCGGCTGATCGACCAGCATGGCGTCGATGGGCTGCGTAAGGCCCTGACGGGGCTCCCGACAAGCGAAGCCAACGCCAACGTGATCATGAGCACCGGGCACAAATCCAAGGGCCGCGAGTGGGGCAAGGTCCGGCTCGAAGACGATTTCCTGCGCAACGTGACCATCGACGGAGAGGCATCGCGAGCAAACTTCGCCGCCGGAAAATTCGATGAAGAACTACGGCTGTTCTATGTCGCGATGACGCGAGCCGAAATGCAAGTCGAGATCCCGGAAAGCTTAACCGAGAAGGTCGCCGGGCTGAGCGGGATCATGAGGGAGCCAGGATTTAGGAGGGCAGCATAATGTGCACGGTTGAGCAGAAGAAGATCAAGAGGATCAGAGAGTTTTGGTATCGGCAGCAGGGGGCGTGCTGCTTCTGGTGTCAGCAGCCGGTTCCGCCCGATGAGGCGACGGCCGACCACATCATCGAACGGTCGAAGGGCGGGCGCACCACGATCGAGAACATCCGCATGGCCTGCGCCCATTGCAACTGGCACCGCTCGAACGGGCCGCGCTACGATGCCCACGTCAAGGCCCGACAGAGGCACCTGGAGGGACTGCGTCCGAATTCCCTGCCCAAGACCATGATCAAAGAAGGCCTTCGCGAGATTGAGCGGCGCAACCGAGAGCAGCCGATCGGTGCCAGCCCATGAGGATGCCGAACCTTGTGACCAGGCGTCTCGCGCCGGACCCAGCGCCGCCGGAGGCAGCCAACGGGATCGAGTTTGAGTCGATGGACGATCTAGCCGACCGCATCGACACGCAGAAGGCTGCCATCGCAAAGACGGTGGCCAAGCTGCAGCAAGAGAACGAGAACCTAGACGATCTGATCCGGCAAATGACCACGATCATCGAGGCGCGGCAGGTGTTGAACCGCACAAATCAACCGTACGTTTTCGAGGAAGACTGACATGCCGACAGATGGCTTCACTTGGCTGCGGTTTGTGCCGCACACGCGGGTAGCCGATTACGAGAGCGTCGGCTGGGAGTTGAGCGACGACCTTTCGACGTGCCACCACGGCCAGCACGCGGTGATCATGAGGTGGGCTGGAGAGGGCTACCCGCGAGCGCCGGTCAACGCGTGGTCCGATCCGCAAGGGTAGCCTGCGCCCGGCCGCCGTACTACAATGACGACCCCAGCAACGGAGCACCGACATGAGTATGTCCGACATCCGAACCTATACGCGCCTTGTCGTGCACAAAGCGCGGCTGGACGCCGACGACGTGATGCTGGCGGCGATCGATAGAGCCGTCGTGGAAATCATGTTCATGGTCCGCCAGGATGCGGCAACATACCTGAGCGGTGCCGGAGAGTGCTCCGCTGCCGCTACGCTCCTGGCCATGACGGATCGCCAGCACGAAGGCTTTCAGGCGTTGACGCGAGACGACCTTATGGACGCTCTTCGTCGCCGGGGGGAGGAGAGCCGTCCGGCAAAGTCCTTGACGCCATCAGATCCCGCTCACCCTTAAAACAAGAGGCTGAGCGGAAAGGGCAGCGTCGCGGAGCTTTCGTACTGCTCGTCATCGCTCCGCGGGCCAAAGAAGGCATTCGCGTCTGCCACGGCTACTTGCCAGGAATCGTCGGTGGCGCCGCGCTTGGACCCGCCCCCGGCGACGGCTTGCGGAAGGCGTTGTCGACGGGCGAGACGGACGGCGCCGGCAGGCGGAGGCCCTTCATCTTGGCCTTGCCGCCACGCATGCGCTGGTCGTCGTTGTCGGGCGGCCCGCCGGGATTGCCGACGCCTTCGCCAGCGGGGGGTCCAACCATGGGCTTGGGCTTCGTCGGCTGGCCTTTGAGGGGGGGCTGCATGGAATGCTCCTATCGGGTTGCGAGTGCGGGTCCAGGCGCGCCAGGGCCATCCTGGGGCGGAACAGGCATGCCGCCGGGTTGGCCAAGGCGCGGCGCCTGGCCGGGAAGAACGGGTGGGGGCGGGGGCATAGCCGCCCGCGGCAATGGAGGGCCGCCAGATGGCGGTGCAGGACCACCTGGCGGCATTCCCGGGGCGCCAGGAAGGGCCACGCCCACGGGGTTCATAAAGGCATTCATGGTTGAGTTCGGGTTTCCGGGGCCGCCCATCTGCGAGACGATGGTGGGCGATCCCCAGACGATCGGGAACTCCTGGAACATCTGCGGCGTGGCCATCGAGGCGACCAGCTGCGCCATGGCGTCGGCGCGCGTCTTCTCGCCCTTGGCAATCTCGCTGTCGACCTTGGCGGCAGCAAGCAGCGCTTCGAGTTCGGCCATTTTCGCCTGCATGGCGACGGCTTGCGGATTGGGCGCGGTTGCCTCATCGATGAGAGCAAACAGCCGGTCTTTGTTCGGCACGCCGGAGAGCGTGATCAGGATCTTACCCATCGGGGTCAGCGCGGTCGGCCCCATTTGAGCGAGCTTGTCCATAAGCTCCTCGTTCATGGTGACGGTGTCGGGGCCTTCCTCGATGATGATATTGACGTCCATTTGAGCAACGTCGTTCCGGATCGTCATCTGGCCGGTCTGGGGGTCCTGCACCGGCTGGTTGATGCCGATGAACTTGAAGCCCTTGTCGTCGTCGGTGACGGAGAACCATAGCTCTTGGGTCCAGAACTGGCGCACGAGAAGCCAGTTGCGGCGGTAGCTGGTGATCTTGAACTCGCGGTGGCGCTCGAAGATCGGCGACATTTCCGTCATGCCGGCATTCTGCTTTGCCAGGATCGCACGGCCAGACTGCGACTCGGTACCCTGACCCTCGCCCATCATGGCGGGGTTCGGCCCGTAGTTCGCCATCTGCGAGACAGCGACCTCCAAGAGCTTCGCCTGCCCGGCGATCTCCGAATCGAGCGTGACGATTTGGAACTTCTTGTCGATGCCGTCCTTGCCCCTGGGGTTCAGCATGATCACGCCGTCTGGGCGCTTGGCTTGCTCGCGGGCGTGGTTCACGTCGTCAACGGCGCCCTTATCCGCGATGATCTGCCGGACGGACATCATCCACAGCAGACGCGAGTGGCGGGCGTTGATGGCGTCCTGAATGGGGATCAGGTCCTTGACGACGCCGTAGCGCTCGCCGCCCTCGTCGACGTTGCACGAGGAAGCGATGATAGGGCAGTAGGTCTCGCCGTCTTCATCGACGTAGAGCGAAGGCTCGTCGTAAAGCTTGATCGCGCCGCAGAAGTAGCAGCACCGCCACTGGCCCTTGTACCGATAGTACAGGTGCACGATGCGGACGCGGCCAAGGACCGACGACCACCACTCTGACTTGACGCGGGACCACTCGCCTGGAACGCCGCCCGAGCGGGTCGGATCGCCAAGGCCGGAGAGCGAGCGCATCATGTCGGCGCTGTCGGGCCGCCCGAGCTTGTCGAAAAGCTCCTCGGCGTCCTCGATATCCATCCACGTCCACTCGCCAAGGAACTTGGCGTCGGCGAAGTCCCAATCCATCGAGCGCGGGTCGTAGATGAACTGGATTGCCGGAATGCGCCGGTTCTTCAATTCGACCTTGTTGGTGAAGCCCTTTTGCTCGGCGCCTTGCCACATAGCGCCAATGCCACGAACGAAGAAGTCGCGGCCTGCCTCGCTAAACAGGATCGGCGCGCGATTCTGGTCGTGGACCTCGCGCAAGGCGGCCGTCGCCGCATCGCAGTCGCCTTCGTGCTTGGGCGTGCGGGGCTGAGCCTTCGGATCGCGCCGAAGGCGTTGCTCGATACCGATGTACGAATCGACCTTCTTGCGCAGCTCGTTGAAATAGGTTGGCGGTTGGGACCGGCGGGCAAAGATGGCCAGCTGCTCGGGCGTGAACTGCTTGCCGTGATAGTACCGCTCGTACCCCAACTGATTGACCAGCTCAGGCAGCTTCGTGGCAATCCAGGCCTGATACATTTCGACCAGGCGGGAGCCGGGCAAGCCGTCCTCGCCGCCGGTGTACTGGTTGCCCTTGGCGACCCGGTCCATGGCCGCGCCGCTTGAGCCGACAGACGGGCCGCCCTGCGCCTCGATGCCGAACATGCCCGCCACTTCGCTCTGCGGATCAGCATCGGCCATCGGGTCCATATCGATGGGGTCGTGGTTGATTCCGGCGGAGGCAAGAGCCTGCTGCAGCTGCGCAAGCGCATCCCCGCCAGACGGTGGTCCCGGCATGGAAGGGGGTTGCGGCTGTGGCTGCTGATTGAACAAGCGGTGCGGCTCCGATCAGGGATGCCCATGCGTGGGCAGCTTTCGAGCCGTCGTCAATCCGACAGCGCCAATTGCACGGAAGGGTGTGGCAACGAATATGGAATATTTATCCACATTTGCTGGTGGCGGGCGTTTCTCCAGTTGCAATGTGGAAGGATTTTCCCCATCATGGGTGGGCATCAGGCTACCAAGCCAGACAACGGAGACGAGCATGGCCACGCTAGCGCGCATAGACGACACCCTGATCGCCCGCATCCTGGACATGATCCTCCACGATCAGCGCGACGAGATCAACGAGGCTCTGGCCGATCAAGCTGGCGACGAGACAGCACCGCAGATCCAGGGCATCCGCACATTCGAGGAAGTCGGGGTTCTGACCACCGACGAAGGCCTCGTGATCCGGCTGAACAACGGCCAGTGCGTCTACCTCACCATTCAGGTCCAATAGGAGCACCCCATGACGCCCCTCCAGCAGCGCCGCCTGCACGGCATCATCGAGAGCATCTATGCTGACGCCGCATCGAGCCTGCAGAAGCCCCGCGACTTCTCCGCGACGATACTCGATGCGCTGCACAGCGCGGGGTTCGGTGTTCAGGTCATCGACATCACGGTGCCAAGCGGAGAGCGGCGATGATGAGGCGAATTTTGGCGTGGTTGCGTGAGAGACGGCGGCCGACAGGGCACAACACATGTGAGTGCACGTCATGCCGGGAGGATTATGACTATGACAGATGGAGCAGGGACTAACATGAGAGTTCGGATAGCGAGCAAGCTCAAGTGGCTCAACGGCCAGCGCGGCGAATACCTTCACGATGACCCAGATGGCGGAGTGAGTTGGGCCGTCGTCCGGCTCACGAGCGGCGATGTGATCACTGTACACAAGCGGCAGATCAGCGAAGTCGATGGCCTGCCGTCGCCAGCGTCAGTGCGCCCGGTGGTGGTTCAGTACAGGCCCAGCCGCGGGAGGGTGAGGGCATGAAGGCTCCGCGGCATGCAAACATTGCGAGACGAAGCGATGAGTAGGGGAGCAGAAATCGCGGCCCGCTGGATCGTCATGAGCAACAAAGCTGTCGAGGGCGCTGCCCGTGCCGCGTTGGCCGCGGAAATCGACGTTGCGATAGCTCTGGCCACAGCCCCATTTCGCATCGAATTCCCGCCGGGGCCGGAGCGGAGGCCAGATCCACACCGCATGGGGCGACGGGAGGCTTCTCAATACTTGCGCGAACGGCATTGCATAAATCTCGGCGTGCAGACGCTGGCAAAGTTAGAGTGCTTGGGGAAGGGGCCTGCAATGACGAAATCCGGCAAAGCTTGCATCTATACGCCAGCCGACCTCGACACCTGGGTGAGAGCACGCACCGTGAGGGGGAAAGCCCATGGCCCAACGCAACTCTGACTACGCCCGGAAACCTCTAGATTTGTATTCCACGCCGACCTGGGTGACGCTCGCCCTCATTCCGCACATGCCGGACATCGAATCGGTGTGGGAGCCAGCCTGCGGTAACGGCGCCATCATCAGAGCGCTCAAGGATCACGGCATCACCTCGGTCGTCGGCACCGATATCGCGATGGGGCCGGAGTTCGACTTCATGCGGCAGGGACCGCTCAATTCTCCGCTCACCTCGCCGAGCCGAGTCGACATCATAACCAACCCGCCGTACTGCATGGCGCAAGCCTTCGTCGAGCGTGCCCTCACACTCCAATTCGGGGGCGGTGGCCGGGTTGCCATGCTGCTGAGCAACGACTTCGACCACGCCAAGACGCGCCGGCACCTGTTCGCAGACTGCCCGATCTTTGCTAAGAAGGTCACGCTCACCCGTCGAATCGTGTGGTTCGATCCAGCGGAGGAAAACGCCAGGCGCAAGGTTGCCGGGCTCAAGCCGTTGGGCGGACCCAGTGCCATCCATGCCTGGTATCTATGGGACCACCTGCACGACGGAGAGCCGACAATCGGCTGGGGAGAATGACCGATGCGTGAGTTCTGGCTGAACCTGATCTTCCCGGGGCTGTCGAAGGCACGGTCCGAACGCGAAAGCGCCGCGGCAGGGTTTGATGCCTACCAGCGGCGAAAGGAAGGACGGCTCCAGCGCCTCCTCAAGTCCCTACGCGATGGGACCATCAGCGAGGGCTAGAACGGCAAGTCCGATGGTGTTCCTTTCGGGTTGCTAGTTAGTGTCGGGGTCGACAAGCTCGCGCCGCTGGTTGCCGACGACGACAACGGCACCGCGCCGGGTGAGACGCGCCAGGCAGCCGTAAGCGCTAGCCTCGTTCTTCCAGCCCATGTGCAGCGCAATGGCCTTGTTAGACGGGAACCCGCGACCGGCGTCGATCTCGGCGCGAACGAAGTCGAGTACGCGCTGCTGCTGGGGCGGGAGCAGACCCGATGGACGGCGCAGAAGGGGCAAGCTCACGGTGCGCTCTCCATCATTTCGATCCGGCGCCCGATCCAGCGCATGACGTTGACAGCCATCGAGTTACCGAGCGCTTTGTAGCGTGGGCCATCGGCGGCGGGCTTGCCGCGGTAGGGAACCGCAGAATATCCTCGCGGGAAGCCCTGCAAAAACTCGCACTCTTCGACCGTCAATCTTCTGACCTGCCAACTGGTGAGTGTTGATTTACCTTCACTGCTTGCGGGTCGCCGTACTTTTTGAACCGCTGATAGTGCTTGTCGCAGTAGCCTAACCCCTTCTGCGGCTTCCCACAGATCGTGCATGAGCCTTTCGGCTTGTGCTCCTCGTTGTGACAACTCCGACAAATACGCTCCAAGTTCTCGGGCGAGTTGTTGAGATGGTTGCCATTCTTGTGGTGGACATCTCTCGCCAAAGGATTCCCGCAGCGATTGCACGGCCCCTGCGGAACGATCTTCCTCGCGTGATAATGCGCAGTAGACCACCCAACGTCTGGAGAATGCCGCTGGTCGAAGTTCGCTGCCATGCAGCGCTGATCGCAGAATTTCCGGCGATTGAAGTGTATCAAGTATTCCAAGTCCCCATTGGGCAAACGCTTCCTCTCCAAGCGCGCTGCGCACTCCACGCAATAGCGCTCCGGAGTCGGTTTGCGATGGGCAGGCATGGCATTCTCCCGAAAACTCTAACAACGTAATAGCAGCCGGATCGCTGCCCGTATTCAGGCAATCCGTGACGTCGCCGGTCTCGTAGCAGCCGTCATTCCCCGTAGTGCGGTAGGCCAGCGTCGGCGCGCGGCCGTGGGCTGGGATCGGATGACACGGATCTCCCTGCGCCGGGTTGCTGCGATTGGCGGCGCTGGTGATCTGGGTCTCGTCGAAGACAACCGGCAACAGTCGGCCCGCAAACGCATCTTGTGTCGTGCCGCCCTTGTTTCCTGCCGTGTCGAGTGTGCCAGCCACGGCCACGAACGTCTCGCTCTCGAAGTCAAAACGCCCCGAGCCGCCGTGCGCGGTCTGCGCGTTCGCTACGTCGATCGGACCGGCTTGGTTGTTACCGCCGAATGCGAGCAAGCTGTCGCACGTATCAGCGTCGGTGCCATATGGTCTATCACCGCCTGTAGAGTTTCCGCCCGCCCGCAGGCACGGCGCAACATCGCTCGCGATCAATCCTCCGTCGCAGTCGAAGTCGGTTCCAAGTCCGCCACCGCCCTTAGTGCGCGCGCTAAGAGTGGGGGCAGGGTTTTGCCCCGCTTGGCGGCGCGGCGGAGAATTCCCGAGCAGGCTCTCGCGCTCAAATAGTACCGCTGCGGCACGTCGCCAGTCTCCAGCACATCCGACAACGAACACACGCCGTCGTCGTTGAGGGACAGCCCGGCCAAACCCGTCCACTCGGACAAACTGAGCGTCCAGCACTCGGTAGGCGAGACCATACCCGCATTCTGCCAGCCCTCCGAGGATGGAGGCGAAAGCCCCTCCCCGGTCCATGCTGAGCACACCGGGGACGTTCTCCCAGATGACCCAGCGGGGGCGCAGGCGGCGAGCCAGGAGGCAAAATTCGAGCGCCAGGTTACCACGCTCGTCATCCAATCCGCCTCTGAGACCGGCGATGCTGAACGACTGGCACGGGGTGCCTCCGACGAGAACATCGATAGCTGCATAGTCGTTGGCCCCAATCGTTGTAAAATCGCCGTGCAGCGGTACGTGCGGATAGTGGTGCTTCAGGACCGCGCGCGGAAACGCCTCGATCTCGCTGAAAAACGCCGGACGCCAACCGAGCGGATGCCAGGCGACGGACGCAGCCTCGATGCCGGAGCAGACGGAGCCGTAGATCAAGGTCCGCCCCCTTCATCACCAGCCATGTGCAGGATGTCGCGCACCTGCCGGGGGCGCTTCAGCGGCACGACGTTGGCGCCGTAGTCCTGCGCGGTAGGCACCGGATCGAACAGGCCATCGAGCCGCAGGAAGCCGTCACAGCGCCATAGGCTCTCCGGCAGCTGACCATCGGCCATCAGGAACCAAAGTTGCACATGAGCGCCCTCGGAGGCCTCGTGACGAACGGACACCCATCGGAACCGGACAAGCTGATGGTTTACAGTCGCTGCGGGATCAGCCACCGCAAGAGCGGGTGCCTCCGACAGCATGGGAATGACCACCGGACGAAGCTCCGACGGCACGCCGTACCTTGCTGCGACTTGCCCCGCCACCTTCCCAAGAAGCCGGCCAGTTTGGTCGATGATATCGAACATGATGCGCCCTCCATTTTGTGGAAATTTATTCCACATTCTCGAGCGCAAGTCGAGGTTCGATCGCCACCCATCCCCAGGCATCACACGGTCTGCCAGTCGTTATCGGGTGCATCGCTACGGCCGGGCTCGACGTAGTCGTCCAGGTGGTTGACGACGGCGGGCGGGGGAATATGGCCTTCGACCATGGAGTCGAGCAAGCGCCCGACGAGGCCCGAGGCGTCCACCTGGTCGTCATGCGCGGCGGTCGGGAATTGGGTTAGCTCGCGCACGTACTCCTCGACCCAGGGGTGGCTCGCATCGACGGAGATTGTCGGCAGGAACACGCGCTTGGGGCCGGTGGCGCCGAGGGCAAGCTGGCCCTGGAAGGACCGGGCGCGCATGGCCTTGTCCTGGCGCCCCATCGAGAACTGCTCCATGGCGCCGTAGATCTTGCGCTCCTCCATCCGGCGGCGGATGAACGGGCCGATCGAGTTGACGATCTGGTCGCGGTCGGTTGCCCAATTCAGGGTGTCGTAGTCGCGCATCAGATCGAGCATGGCGTCGACACCGACGTCGGTTGTGCACTGCTGGCGCCAGACTTTGACGATGTAGATGTTTCCCACCGGACACACGGCGAAGACCAGGTGCACGGTCCAGTCGCCGCCGTTGGACGTGATGGCGAAGTCCGACGCGCCATAGAAGCGGCAGTATTCCGGCACGACGGGATACCAGCCGAACCATTCCTTCTTGAAGAACAGGCCCTCGTCGAGCGACGGACGCTGTTGGTAGAGCGAGGCCCAATCGCGAGCGCGCGCGGGGTTATCGCGGATCTTGAACATATCCTCGGCCTTGAACCACTCCGGCCAGAGGAGATCGCCGGGAGCGCGCCCTAAGGGATCGTCGCGGCGCTCGCAAATCATCGGCAGGTTCACGACGTACCAGTAATGGCCGTCCTTACAGCGCGCGATGCCGGTGCGTCCGTCGTAGTTGTCCGGAAGAAGCCGCCCAGCGAGATCGAGATGACTCCAGCGCGTCTGAATGAGCATCTGCCACGCGTCCGGCTTCAGCCGGGTGAGGAACGACGAGTTGTACTCCTCCCACGTCGCGGTGGAGATCGCCTCGCTGTCTGCGTCAGCACGGTTGCGCACGGGGTCGTCGATGATGCCGACATCGCAACGGCGGCCCGTGATGCCGGCGCGGATGCCCCGCCCGAGATAGCCGCTATCGTTCTGCAGATCCCACTCGTCCGCGGCGCTGGTTTCCGCAGAGAGGCCGATGCCGAAGATATCGCGAAAATCCTCGCTCTTCGCCACCGAACGGCAACGGCGGCCGAACGAGCGCGCCAGAGACTGCTCGAACGAACAGGCCAGGATCTGCTGGCGCGGTTTGCGGCCCATGAAGTACGGCGGGAAGCCAACCGAGGCATACGTGCTTTTGGCCGCACCAGGCGGCAGGAAGAACATGACCCGCTTGACGATGCCGCTGGGGGTTTGCACGCCGCCCTCAACCATGGCCTCCATCACGTCGATCAGAAGATCGTGGTGGGCTGCCGGGCGAATGCGGACGGGGTAGAACGTCTCGCACTCAGGGTCGTCGGGATCGAGCGGAGCGCCCGGGAGGTCAATTGACTTCAGAAATTCCCGGTAGCTTGCGCGCGCCCGCGTTCTGCGTTCCTCCTCCCACGTCCTCCGCAGGAGAGCCCAATCCGAGGCGTTCAGCGAGCTCAAGCGCTCGGGCGCGATCACTCGCGAGAGCCTCGGTGCGGTTTGGTCCGTCCTCATTGGTGACCTCTACGACGTCCTTCTGCCCGAGGTATTGCTTCCCGAGCCAAATCAAGATGCTGGCGTTCTTGTCAGCCATCGAGAACTGCTTGCGCCTAATGGAGATACGGAACTTCATCCCGCCGCGTTCGCGGGCCTCCAGAACGCTTTTGTTGGCCTTTAGAAACGCGTAGAGCGTTGCGGTGCTCACGTTGAGCATCGACGCGATTTCCTCGTCGGTGCTGCCGATGCCCGACAACCCCTCAACCATGGCAATCGTGCTTTCGTCGGCCTGCAGCTTGGGCGGCCTGCCGGTTTTCTTCGCCTCCAGAACCGCATCTGGCATGCGAGGCGGAGGCGGCTTCTTGTCCAGCTTAGCGCCCTTCTTAAGGCCGCGCCGCTTACCATCGGCTGGGGGCGTCTTGCCGCCCTGACGGCCATATTCGGCCTGCGTTTTGCGTTGAGGCTTGCTCATGGTTTCCTCGCATATTCTCCAAAGTAGCGCGCATCGGCTACTGCGCGAGCGGAGGCGGCGGATTCAAGCGACTTGTAGCGCCCGAGTTCAATCAGTTGGCCATCGACGGCGTCAGCCACGACCACCTCCCCAGGCGGCGATGCCGATGCCCCCTGCGATGATGGCGTAGCCCTGGGCCGTGCCGCTGATGTGGATGAACGATAGCGCCGGCACGAGGTCTTGCAGCCCCTTGATGGCAGCTAGGAGGGCGAACAGCAGCGATACCGTCTGAATGAACGGGCGCATGGCGGTGAGGAACTGCGTCACGATACGATCTCCGGGGCTGGGCCTGCGAGGCGCTTGATGCGAGCAAGGTTGCGCTTGGCCTGCTTTACGAGGTCGAGCGCGACGTTGAAGCGGTGCTCGGCCTGCTGCAGGGCCTTTCTGCTGGTCGCAACCCGCTTGTTGATCCGAACTCTGCCGTCGGGCAGATCTTCCATGAGCGGGATACTCCGCACATCGGCGTAGGCAGCCTTGGCGCTTTCGAGAAGCACCTGGGACTGAGCGCGGTACGCTTCGGCCGTCTTCACGTCGGCAGCAGCGTCGGCCAGCGGGTTAGGCTCAGACGGCGTGTGTGAGGCTGTGGTGGGCGTGTGGAGCGTGTTCATGCGGCCTTCTCTTTGCGTTTGGGCTTCGCCTTCGGCTTCGGCTCGGGCTTTGCGTCTGGTGCCCAGCCGCGCTCGGCCACAACGTCGGCATAGGGAACCCGGGTGCCGTCGGGCTTTTCGAGGAACACCTTGTCGTAACCACCAACGAAGGTAGCCCACCGGTTGAGGGCAACGTCGACGTATGGGGGGTGGAGTTCGACGGCGTAGGCGATGCGGCCGGAAAGTTCGCAGGCCATGATGGTGGTGCCCGAGCCGCTGAACGGCTCATAGATCGCTTGGCCGGCGGTGGAGTTGTTCTCGATCGGGCGCTGCATGCAGGCGATGGGCTTCTGCGTCGAGTGGCCCGTCTCGGACTTGCGATGCTCGATGTGCCAGGTGGTCGATTGCTTACGGCCACCATGGTACTGACCCGGGTTACCGTCTTTCACGGCATAGGCGAGATCGTCGTGCTCGACATCGAAGCGGTCGGTCCATTGGTCCTTGGGGGACTTCGAGGCGAACGCGCAATTGTGAGTGACGATGCCGTCAGCAACGTAGTGCTCGTCTTTATCGACGTCGATTGAGTAGACCTCACCAACAAAAGGCTCGAACTCAACGCACTCAATGGTGCGCCATTCGAAGTTGTCTCCATCGGTCGGAACTGGAACCTGCATGATGCCAGGGACCAAATTACAAGCGGCTACACGCTTTGATTGTGAGCGGCTTGACCTCTCTCCATCTGCGCAGATAAGAGGGCGATGTTGGCTGAGGCCGAAATCGCTGAATAGGCGAGAGACGCCATCAGCAAGGCGATGGTGCCCGATCTTCAAATAGATTGCGGCGACATGATCCTTGTTGCGATGCACGTCGACCTTGTCTGGCTGACGCGCGGACGCTTCCCAGCAAGTTGTCGGGATGCCGTACACACAGCTGGCGACCTGTTCGGCAACCTGAGCCGACTGCGCGTCATCATGGGCCGACAACACCCAGGCCGCGTCCGCTCCTTCTTGGCGACGGCGAACAGCAAGCCCAAATCCCAGAGAGTTGAACAACCGGCAGCGCCCCACTCGCCAACGCTCTCCAGAGCGCATCAGGTACACAACGTGCATGTCTGCCGCGTCGGGGGAGAAGCGAACCGTGAATGAATGCTCTGCGGTTGCGCGCGTGAGTAGATCGCCGACGCGGATAGAATGCATGTTCCCGTCATAGTCGCGCCTCACCGCCTTAGTCACGGCCCGGCCGCGCTTGCGAACAACGCTCTCGTAAGCGTTATAGCTAACGACATGATCGCCATCTTTGAGGGTTTCAATTGGGACCAATTCTATGTCTGCGAACGTCCCCTGACGCCCAACCTCAGTCGCGTGAGCTTCTACAACTTTTTGCACCAAAGTTCCCGCCGGCTGGCACGGCTCATGCTGCCAATGGTAGTCGCCGCGGCTGATCGCCAGGCGGGGATTCACCCAAATGATCTGGCTCCGGATCTTGAATTTGCAGGCCTTCAGCGACTGGTAGACGACGTCGGCCATCACGCCAGCGTGCCACACGTAGGCGACGGAGCCGGGGAACAGCGCCCACGCCTCGCGCCAATCGGCCTGGTCGTCGTTCAACACCTTGCCCTTGGCCGTGTCGGCGCCGTTGGCGAGCCCAGCGCCATCGCGCCACGAAGCGTCGTACTCCACGCCATAGGGTGGATCCGTGACCATAAGGTGCGGCTTAACCTTACCCAGCAACCGACCGACGACGTGGGCCTCGATCGAGGAACCGCAGATGATGCGGTGATCACCAAGGTGCCATAGGTCGCCGGGCTCGGAGAGCGGGTGCTCGGGCGGTTCCGGAGTGGCCTCGGCGCGCTCCAGGTCGTCTTCCGTTAGGAGGAGCTTATTCAGTTCGTCCAGATCGAAGCCGGTCATGGCCAGATCGAAGTCGAGCGCCTGTAGCGCCTCCAGTTCGGACGCGAGCACGTCATCGAGCCACTCCGATTCCTGAGCGACCCGATTATCCGCGAGCCGATACGCTTTCACCTGCGCGGGTGTCAGGTCGTCGCCAACGGTGACCGGCACTCGCTTCAGCCCAAGCTGCTGCGCGGCCTTGAGACGCGTGTGCCCCGCGATGATCACGCCATCCGCGTCAACCACAATTGCGACGCGGAACCCTAACTCTCTGATGGAAGCCGCAACCTTGTCGACGGCCTTTGCGCTGATGGCGCGCGGGTTACGATCGTATGGCTTAACCCGCTCGATGTCCCAAAGAGCAACCTTCATTTATGCCTCGCGAATTCGCCGTGGTATCTCTCCGCGGCCACCGCGCGAGCAGCGGCTGCCTCATCTATGGTGTCGAATCGACCCAGCGCGATTTTCTTGTTGTTCACGCTGATCATGGCGCACCATTTCTGCCTCTCCTCTGACCAGCACACACCTTTGACGCCGGACTTGTTGCGACGCGGAGCTGGGGTGTTCCACCCGTTCTCCGCCTTCGTCGCGAGCCGTAGGTTGCATATCCGATTGTCATCCTTCACGCAGTTGACATGGTCAACATTGGTGCTCGGCCACTCCCCATAGTGGATCGCCCATGCCAAGCGATGGGCAGCCACCGTTTTGTAGCGGCCGGAAATTATGAACCCTATGATCTGGTATCCGCGATGCCGGGCGCCAATGATCGGCGTGCTAGATCGCCATACGCCGGTCTGAGGGTCGTAGCCGATGCAATCGCGCAAAGCAGAGATAGACCACACATCTATCTTCATCGGTTCCTCACATGAGAGCAGGTGGCCACCCAGCGCTATCGATCTGCGCCGTGGTGGTGATGGTTGGGGGGACGGCATTGATGCCGGAGAGAACGATTTGCAGCACCGGGCGCGCAAGTGCCGTGTCGGCGCCGGCCGCGATCAGGGCACCGTACTTGTTCTTGAGGTAGGTTGTGAGTTGCTCCTTGAGCGGCACGGGGGGCGGCTGCGTCAGGGCCATGGCCTCGGCTGCCGTGATCTTGGGCAGCGACGCATGGGGCAGGTCGAGACCGCGGTTTATGGCGTTGGCCTGGTCCTGCGCCGAGAGGAAATACACGGTGCCCTTGGCGTCCTTCGTATACATATCGGCAAAGGACGAGGCGAGCGCCAGCGGCGCGGGTGGCGGGGTTACAGGTGCAGGGGTAGGGGGAGTAGCGGGCGTTGATATCGTCATTGAGTATCACTCCTTTCAATTTTATCAGATCATTTCAGTCCACTGGTAGAGCACTTGGGTGCCTCCGCCTGACGTAATGATCGCGGAGTATGTTGCGCCGGATGGGACCAGAAATGTCAGGTTGTTCTCATTGTATCCCTGAGCGGAAGCAGTGGAGCCGATAACGAGGCCATTCACCACCGCCTGGAACCCAACGGTTGACTGCCCAAACGAAACTGAGGTCATGATCATTTTCCCGCTGGTGTTGGTGTACGTAACCCCCATTGCGCGGCTGGCTGCAACGTTCGTCCACGTTGTGCCGAGACCTCCACCCCCACCCAGGGGCACCGAGGTGCCATCGACGTGTGCGACCAGGGCTGTTCCCGACCAACTGATATCAACGTTGTTCGCCGCGCTGGAATGCACAAACGCGTTGCCCATGGCTGAGCGCAGAGACGCATCCGCGGTCGCATCAGCGGCCATGGACGCCGCCAGAGCCTCGATCTGCGCCGCGGACAAATCGTTCATCGGCCCGAGCTTCGGGCCTGTCACGGCACCGTTGGCAATACCCGCAGTCCCGATGGGCAGAGTGGGTACAGATGCGACGTCGGCAGGCGTGTAGCCCAGCGCGCTATCGATCATAGCCGCCGTCAGCACGCCTGTGGCGAGGCCTGCAGCCGTCACTGCGTAGATCTTCCACGCATTGTTCGCCAGCACGTACTGGTATTCAATTCCGTCCGGGCTCGTATAAACTTGCCCATCGGTAGGGGCTGTCGGGAATGACATCGGTTGGTGTCCTTATGCGAATTGAATCCAGGAGACGGTGTTCAACTTGTAGACAGAGCCATCGGCCGTATCGCGCCACTCCTGACCGGCGAACGGAGTGGCCGGAGGGGATGCGGCGCTGACTTGAAACGTCGCCTGCACAATGGCGGCGTTGGCCGTCGATTGAGCATTGGACGCGGATGTAGCGGCAGCGGCCTCCGCGGCCTTAGCTCTTGTTACCTCCGCAGCTAGGTCGCTGGCCGCCTGGCTCGCCGTCGATTGAGCAGCAGCGGCGTTGGTGATAGCTTTGTTAGCCGTCGCCTGAGCGGCCTGCGCATAGAGCACCCAGGAATTGGATGCTGCCGAGAACTGGTACTGCGTCCCGTCCGTATCGGTGACGATCAGGCCATTCGTTGGGGAGGCTGGAAAGATGCTCATTTATCCCCCTAGAACAGCTGCACCCACGACGTGCCGTTCCACTTGGAAACCTGCCCGTTCGTGGTGTTGTTCCATTCCTGCCCACGAAACGGCGCGGCCGGAGGAGTAGGCGACGCCACCTGAAGATCTGAAATGCTCACCAGCGTCGATAGGTCGAGCACGACGCTTGGGCCGCCACCGCTCTCGGTGAATGTCACCTGGTTATTCGCCGCGTTGATGGTTGCGCCGCTCACATGAATGTCGGGCGCGAGCATCGCTTGGCTGAGGAACAGCTTCTGATCCGAGCCGCGCGTGATGAGGTTGCCGGTCTGCAGCGACGGACCGGCCGCAGCGATGATCGCATTCACGTCGATCTGGCCGCCTGAAACGTCAATCCAGTAGGCGACGCCAGGCGCAACCGAGGTCGCGATGTACCAGCGATCACCAACCGGGTCCCACCAGAAGTCGCCGATCTTCGCCTGACCCGGACCGGTACCAATCGTCGGCGCCGTGGTGCCGGTTGTTGAATCGAAGATGCTCTGGCGAAGTTGGGCCGCAAACCACTGCTTGAACAGCGTCGGCGTCAGCGGAACCCAGACTTGATTGATGGCATCGTAGGTGAAGAACGACCCAGGCACACCGGTGGGCGGGTTGCCCTGGTTCCACCAAAGCTGGGTGGTGTCGGTCGGCGGCGTCGGCGTAAAGCTGATGTTGTAGATCCCGAGGCGCCCGAGCACGCTCGCAACCACGTCCTGGCTCCACGTCGTCACCGCAGTATTCGGCGACGCGCCCGGTAGCGGCGTCATCTGCAGCATTTGCTGCGTGATATCGACGGTCGCGTACAGCATCAGTTCGGTATCCCCCGGCTGAATTGACCCGGCGCCAGATCGTGCTCGGAACCGACGCGGTTGAATTGACGGACCTCGAAGCGCTGCGTCAGCGTGTCTCCGGACGAAAAGCGGACGAACACCACGGCATTGTGGTGATGCCGCCGGCCAACGCCCATGCCGTCCCCTGCGCAGAGGCCAGTTACATTCGACAGGATCAGGCGCACGCTGGTCGCATCGTACTGGCACTCGGCCATGCACCCAGCGCCCTTGGCGGTGACCTCAAGGATGCCCTCGCCCGGCTCGAGCCGGTGGGTGAGGTCCAGGCGCACGGTGAAGATGTCGCCGGGAGCCATGATGATCAGCGGCTCACCCCAAGCGTTGCGCGGAATGGTGCGGAACAGCGGCTCGCCCGACGCGCCATACACCAGCGTGCGGACCGGACGTTTGGAGCCAGTCTGAGCCAAAATATATGGAATTGGGGCGGTGGCCATTGTTCGGACGTGATCCTGATATTATATTCCTGCAACCGGCTCTCATGTGTGTGAGTTTTGAGCCGCATACGCCCAGGTCGTGAGAGTGCTCCCTCACACCTGGGCGTCATCATTTGAGCCGTCAATCACACCGACGGCGAAAATCCACGGACGTGGCTATTCGGATATCGGCTCTTCGACGAGAAGACAGCGGCGACGCCGGATCAGTTCCTCGTCGCTCGGACAGAACCCCACATCGGCGAACGGACTAAGCGAGGGCTTGCGAGGGGAGGCCTTGCCGCACGCTTCCTGCCGGCGGGCCTTGCGGCGGCCCCTCTCAACGCGCTTGTTCTCCGCGTACGTGCACTCGGGGCAACGCCGCTTCTGCGAGCCGGGAGGGCGGTGGAAGCCCTCGCCGCATTCGCAATAGGCATCGTGTCCCCGACGGGATGTGTTGATTTTTAACATCGTGTGCTCCTTCGACGTTATCTCGACCAGCGCCCGCGGCATGGCAGGCGAACACACGCAACCAAACGCAACAAATAACTACGGCAGAACCTCTCCATCGGTGACGCGACCGCACCGGTCACGGCGCGCGAGAAGAGAGGCGCCAAGCTTCATCAGCGCCGACTTCGCCGGATGGTTGGCGCAAGCTAGTGCGGCATAGGTCTCGTCCAGAGACTGAGCCGACAGGCGAAGCGCACCGATCTCATGGTCATTGGGCAAGCGGCGGTGCTTGCGGCAGAAGCTGTGCAGCCCGAGCACCCAGCCCTCGTTGGCAGCTTGCGATCCGAGAGGACACCGGATCAGCGTGTCGGCCAGCGCGATGGCCTCCTTGGACCACTCGACGGCCGGGTCGGGCTTTCTGGCGGTCGCCGCCGCACCCTTCAGGCGGGCGGCCTCGGAACGCTGAGCCAGCACGTTCAGGCACGCAGTGCGGCACTCCGACGGGAGCGGGAACCGGTGATACTTGCCGGTGCGCACAAGGAGCGACATCGCGTCCTCCCAGATCGAGGCGTCGTGCTCGAACTCCTCGATCGCACCCGCGCACTCGGCGTAGTACGCAACCTCGTCTTCCGACTTGGGCTTGCCGAACGCGATGGTTAAACGGTTAAACTTCAGCATGAGGCCCCCGCTGATCCGTTCTGGCGAGCGACCGACTCAGCACGCAGGCGGGCGGAGTGGGCCTTCATTTCGGCTAGCTTCCGAGCGACGGCGTCCTCGTCGTACAAGGGAGCCCCGGCGGCCTTCGGCGCCCCCTCGGCCTTGAGGCGGCGGGCAATCGACGTCCAGGCGTTGATCGGACGGCTCACGATCATGCCGGTTGACATGTCGGTTTCGAGCTTGTGGAACGCTTCCGCGGTTGCCGCTTGCCCAAAAAGCTCGACCGTCGATCGAAGCCACTGCCGGGCGTTCAGGGTTGTCATTCCACCCCACCGCTCAACAGCAGCGATCATTCGATCCGACAGCGAGCCAGCCAGCCCTTCGCTCGGGGCTACGGATTCACTGCTGGCTGGCTGGTGATTCTTCTCTTCACTTTTCTTTCTGTCCTGTAGTGTAGTGTAGTGTGTGTCGTCGGGCTTTGATTTTTCAGGGTTTTTTGCCGCGATCTCAGAGTGCTCACTGAGTGCTCCCGGAGTGCTCTCTGACTGATCGGCGACTGGCGCCGCAGTGATCTTGCGCCGCTTTGCGAGTTCGACATCGCATCGGCGGTTGCGGAGCGTGCCGTCGGCGCCGACGTAGAGCTTCCGCATTTCGATGAGGATTCGCTTGTTGGCTCGCACCTGCCGGATGTCGGTACAGAGCGCGGAGGCGATGAGGCGGTCATCGTTGGGGAGGTTACCGTCGTACCGATAGATGAGGTTCAGCACCTCCATGTAGAGCAGGCGGACCATGGGCTTAAGGCCGCGCGTTGCGGAGAGGAGATCCTCGGCATAGCAGGCGTACCAAGACGGGGCGGGGCGACGGCTCATTGGCAGTCCTCCGCATTGAGCTTTCTGTAGGTGGCAGCCAAGCTTCTCATAGCGCGCTCCTTGCCCGGGAGAATCCCGGAGTGGAGCGACGTGAGCACGGAATGGAACGGATTTCCACTCGAAGTGGAGCAGTTTTCCACATTGCGCACATGGCTAATCTAACCCCTTTCGGTGCTTCCTGCGAAGACGCGCGGCATAGTCCATGGCGGTTTGTACCTCATCTCGGCGCTTCTGAGCCGCGTTCGCAGCGGCCTCATGCTGCCTGCGCATAAATTCGGCCATGTTGAACGCGCCAGCATAGCGGCGCGGGTCGACGGGGCCACGCGGGT